>Ga0210060_1000001_pt1 | contig 227623 bp, 222 predicted proteins | sample Joice_CattailNLB_FD_184871 | JGI IMG/M metagenome (GOLD analysis project Ga0210060, IMG submission 184871) | Wetland microbial communities from San Francisco Bay, California, USA, that impact long-term carbon sequestration - Joice_CattailNLB_D2... | ecosystem: Environmental > Aquatic > Marine...
CGCTCGACGCCGGTTCGCAGATCCTTGATGCGTGACTGATCGAGCACGTACGAGCGGATCTGGTGTCCCCAGCCGATCTCGGTCTTGGCGTCCTCGAGCTTGTCGCGCTCGACCTGACGCTTACGCAACTCGAGCTCGTAGAGCTTCGCCTTGAGCATGGCCATGGCTTCGGCGCGGTTGCGGTGCTGCGAGCGGTCGTTCTGGCACTGGACCACGACGTTCGTCGGCAGGTGCGTAATGCGCACCGCGCTGTCCGTACGGTTGACGTGCTGACCGCCTGCGCCCGAGGCCCGGTAGGTGTCGATGCGCAGATCGGCCGGGTTCACTTCGACGTCGATCGATTCGTCGACCTCGGGGTATACGAAGACGCTGGCAAATGAGGTGTGCCGCCGCGCATTGGAGTCGAACGGTGATTTGCGCACCAGCCGGTGCACGCCGCTTTCGGTGCGCAGGTGACCGTAGGCATGGTCGCCGCTCACCTTCAGCGTTGCCGACTTGATCCCGGCCACCTCGCCCCCGGTTTCCTCAAGGATCTCCACCTTGAAGTCCTTGTGGTCGCAGTACTTGATGTACATCCGCTCGAGCATTTGCGCCCAGTCCTGCGCCTCGGTGCCCCCCGAGCCGGCCTGGATGTCGATGAAGCAGTTGTTCGGGTCCAGGGGGTTGGCGAACATCCGTCGGAATTCGAGCGCGGCGACGTCCTTTTCGAGCCGGGCCGATTCGCGCCCGAGCGCCTCGAGCGTGGCGTTGTCCTGGTCCCCCGCGGCAAGCGCGAAAAGCTCGTTGGCATCGGCGATCCCGCGGTCGACGCGATCGATCGTCTCGACGACCGCCTCGAGCCCCTTCTTTTCCTTGCCAAGTTCCTGCGCGCGCTGCGGGTTGTCCCACAGCTTGGGATCTTCGAGCGCCTGATTCAGTGCGTCGAGACGGGCTTTCTTCGACGCGTAGTCAAAGGTACCTCCGCAGCTCGACGGCCCGCGTAGCGAGGTCGGCGAGCGATGAGGCGATCTGGTTGACGCGTTCTGCTTCCATGGCGCGAGAGCGGAAAATGGGAATTATACGGGAGCGCTGCGCGGCGCATCGGTGCGGCCGCGGCATGCTCGCGCGCTAGTCGCGCGGCGCTTGTTCGCCCGCCGCGGGGGCGCCGTATTCTACGACGTACTTGCGCGCCGTGCGCCGATCGAGCCCGGATCGCGCCGCCACTTCGGCGTAGGTGCCGAAGCGCCGGTAGAGCAGCGCGCAGTAGCGGCCAAGCAGTTCCTGCGCGCTGAGGCGTCCCGCCTCGAGCAGCTGCGCGAGCTGTTCCGCGTCAGCGGCAGGGCCCGTCTCGACGCCGTCCCACTCGAGCGTACAGCGGCCGGTCAGCAGCACGCGGCGCACCAGTTGCTCGAGCTCGCGGACGTTTCCCGGCCAACGGTAGTCCCGCGGGATGTCGCGCGCAATCGCCTCCATCGCCAGCGCGCTGAGCGCCGCGTTTTCGGTGCCGATGATCCGCGCAACGAGCAGCCGCACCAGCTCCGCGAGCTCGCGCGGTGATTCGTCGATGCGTTCGCGCAGCGTCGGCACGTGAATCACGTCCGAGCACAGTCGATAGTAGAAATCGTCGCGGAATCGCCCCTGCCGACGCAGCGTGCCGAGGGGGCGGTTGGTGGCCGCGACCACCCGGCCGGCAAAGCGCTTGCGCTCGTGACTGCCAAGCGGCGTGAATTGCCGGTCCTGCAGAACCTGCAGCAGCTTGATCTGCACGGGAATCGATACTTCGCCGATCTCGTCGAGAAACAGCGCGCCATGCGCGTTGCAGCGCTGGAACACGCCCTCGTGATTCTCGATCGCGCCGGTGAACGCCCCTTTGCGGTGGCCGAACAGCTCCGATTCGATCAGCGTTTCGGGAAACTGCGACAGATTGATCGCAATAAAGCTCTCGGTGAAATCGGCTGCGAAGCGGCGCTTCTCCGGAAGGTAGGGAATGAATTGCGAGTGACCGATCGCGGCCGCGGCGGCGCCCTTGCCGGATCCGGTTTCGCCCAGGAGCAGGGTCGAAAAGTCCTCCATCCGGTTCCACAGCGCCGCTTCGTAGCCGCGCATGTCGTGCGTCAGGACGTTGTCCCACAGCGCGCGCCGCAGACGGTGCATCGACGGGCAATCGCCCGCCAGCGAGCGCAGGATGAAGCGGTAGGCGCGGCGCAACTGGTAGAAGAACGCGAAGTAGCGCACGGCATCGGATTCCGGGAATCCATGTCCGACCAGTTCGCCGATCACCGAGGCGGCGACTCGGTCGACCGGCGGGGACTCGCCCTGCTTCGCATGCTGCTCGATGAGTGCGTCGATCGACGGGACGCAATGGTGGTAGCACACATAGAGGAAGCCGCTCTCGACGAATGGGCGGTCCGCATTGCTCAGGCGGCGCAGCGTGGCCGGGTCGGCATACGCGCGCAGCCGCGGCTCGACCAAGTGCGCGAGCGCCTCGCGGTCCGCGACGAGGTCAACGGCGCCCCCCTCGGGGAGCAGGCGCTGGATGAGCGCGGCGCGTTCATCGCTGAACGGGTTGCCGTAGACGACACGGTCGAGGGCGGTGAAGAACGCGCGGTCCGCGGCATTCAGTGGCAATCCGGGCATACCAGTACTCCACGGGATCGACGTCCATTGAATGTATGCCCGTTGTTCAATGATTGACATCCATCCGGAGTGCTTTGATGTCACAGAAATGAGGAAAGCATTTTGAAACAGTAAGTTGAATTATCTCTGTGGCGCTGGCACGCATGCTGCACCGGGTTCAGGTGACGGCTGGGCGGGTGCGCCGTAAGCCATTGCTAAGGCAGCCGTAAGCCGGCAATGACCCGCACGGCGCGAGGCTGCGGCAACGGAGGACGCGACATGAACCGGAAAAAGCGAATCTGCATCGCACTGGCAACCGCCTTCGCGCTGAGCGCGGCCTCGGGCTGCTCGGTGCGCGAGTACGCGGCGCGCTCGATCGGCGACGCCCTGGCCGCGGGCGGCGACGTCTACGCATCCGACGGCGACATCGAACTGGTCGGCGCGGCCACGCCGTTCGGTCTGAAGACCATGGAATCGTTGCTGGCCGTCGTGCCCGATCATCGTGGCCTGCTGCTCGCGGCGACGCGCGGCTTCACCCAGTACGCCTACGTCTACGTCCAGCTGCCCGCAGATGCCCTCGAGGCGCGCGACGTCGCACGCGCCTACGCGCAGCGCGACCGCGCGCGCAATCTGTACCTTCGGGCGCGCGACTACGGCCTGCGCGGGCTCGGGCTCTCCGAGGGCGATGCCGCGCGCGCGCTGTTCTTCGATCCCCAGGCGGCGCTGTCGGCGACCACGATCGAGGACGTGCCGCTCCTGTATTGGACGGCGGTGGCCTGGGCAGCCGCGATCGCACTCGGCAAGGACAGCCCAGCGCTGATCGCCGGCCTGCCGGCGGTCGACGCGCTGATCGCGCGCGCGGTGGCGCTCGACGCGGATTTCGACAACGGCACGCTGCAGTCCTTCCTGATCGGCTACGAAATGAGCCGACCGAACGCCGCGCCCGATGCGCCCGCACGCGCGCGGGCGCATTTCGAGCGCGCGGTCGCGCTGTCCGGGGGACAGCAGGCAGCGCCCTACGTCTCGCTGGCCGAGGCGGTCGCAGCCCCGGCGCGCGACCGGCAGGCGTTCGACGCGCTGCTGATCCAGGCGCTGCAGATCGATCCTGCGGCGCGCCCGGACTGGCGGCTCGCCAACCTCGTCATGCAACGCCGCGCGCGCTGGCTGCGCGCACACGCCAAAGAACTCTTTCCGGAGTGATCGCCATGCCGACCAACGGTTCTTCCCTCTTCGTGCGCCTCGCGCGCGCAGCCGTCGCCGCTTCGGCGCTCGTTACCTCGACCGTGCTCGCGCAACCCACGGTCGTCAAAGTCGCGACGATCGCGCCCAAGGGCTCGATCTACCACCGTGTGCTGCAGGAGGTGGGCGAGGCCTATGGCCGCGCAAGCGGGGGCGGTGCACGCTTCGTCATCTATCCCGACAGCATCCAGGGGACCGAAGCCGATACCGTGCGGCGCATGCGCGTCGGTCAGCTTCACGCGTCGATGCTCACCGTGGTCGGTCTGACGCAGATCGACCGCTCGGTTGCCGCCCTGCAGTTCATGCCGATGATGTTTCGCTCCTGGGACGAGCTCGACCACGTGCGCGAGAAACTGCGCCCGGCGCTCGAGGCGAAGCTTGCGGCCAAGGGCTTCGTGGTCCTGATCTGGGGCGAAGGCGGCTGGGTGCAGTTCTTCACCAAGGAGAACATTGCGACCCCCGATGCGTACAAGCAGGCGCGCATCTTCAGCTGGTCGGGCGACATCGTGCAGGCGAGCGTCATGAAATCGCAGGGCTTTCACCCGGTGTCGATCCCGCTCGCGGACATCCTGCCCGCGCTCGAGACCGGCATGATCGATACGGTGCCGGTTGCGCCGCTCTGGGCGCTGGTCGGTCAGTTCGACCGCATCACGCGCTACATGCTGCGTATCAACTGGGTGCCGATCGTCGGGGCGACGGTCATGCGCCGCCAGACCTTCGACGCAATGCGACCCGAGGCGCGCGCCGCGCTGCGCGCTGCCGCCGACCAGGCCACCGCGAAGCTGCGCGCGCACCGCGCGCGCCAGGACGCCGAATCGATCGACGCGATGAAGGCGCGCGGCCTGACCGTCAAGCCGCTCACGCCGGAGCTCGAGCAGGCCTGGCGCGCGGTCGCCGAAGCGTCCTGGCCGCAGGTGCGTGGCACGATGGTCCCGGCGGAAACCTTCGACAAGGTGCAGGCGATCCTCGCCGCCTACCGGGAGGGCAGGCAATGAGCACCGCGACGACCATGGAACCGATCGCAAAACTCATCATGCCCAAAACGGCGCGCAGCTTCGTCAGTGCGGAGAACGCCCTGCTGGCCATGGTGTTCGCGCTGACCGTCGGACTACCGCTGGCGGAGCTTACCCTGCGCGCGAGCCTCGGCGTGGGCATCCGCGGCGTGGGGTCGCTGGTTCAGCACCTTACGCTCGCGCTGGGAATGTTCGGCGCCGCGGTGGCGGCGCGCGAGCAGCGCCTGCTTTCGATCGCGCTCGCATCGCTCCTCGAAGGACGCCTGGCGGTCATTGCGCGATTCGCCAGCAGCGTGGTCGCTGCCATTGTCGCGGCGCTGCTCGCGCTCGCTGCGGCCGACTTCGTCGCGATCGAACGCGCGAGCGCAAACACCCTGACCTACGGGATCCCGGTCTGGCTGGCCGAGCTGCCGCTGCCGGTCGGATTTGCGCTCGTCAGCGCGCGGCTTGCCTGGCACGCGGCGCCGACGCCGGGCGGACGGCTGGGCGCAGCCCTGCTCGCCGCGGGCGCGGTCGCGGTGCTGCGCACGGTGCAGATCGATCCGGCACTGATGCTGGTTCCGGCTTTGATCGTGCTCGCGGCCGGCGCGTTGCTCGGTGCGCCGATCTTTGCCGTGCTCGGCGGGGCGGGGCTGTTTCTGCTGCTCGTGCAGGGCGTTCCCGCAGCCGCGGTTGCCGTCAACCACTACAGCCTCGTGGTTAATCCATCGCTCCCCGCGATCCCCATGTTCACGCTCGCGGGTTACCTGCTTGCCGAAAGCCACGCCCCGCAGCGCCTGGTTGCCGTGTTCGATAGCCTGTTCGGGCGCTTCCGCGGCGGGGCGGCAATCGTCACCGTCCTCGCCTGTACCTTCTTTACCTGCTTCACCGGCGCCTCCGGAGTGACTATCCTTGCACTCGGAGGACTTGTGATGCCATTGCTGGCGGGCGCGGGATACTCGCCCAAGCATTCGCTCGGACTGGTGACCGCCGCCGGGCTGCCGGGTGTGCTGCTGATGCCGGCACTGCCGCTCATCCTCTATGCGATCGTCGCCCGCGTCGGGATCGAGGAGATGTTCCTTGGTGGCGCGCTGCCTGCGCTGCTCATGCTCGGCATCGTGCTGGCCTGGGGCATCGCGCGGCGTCCGGGTGCGGCGAACGAAACCAGGCGCTTCGATGCGCGGCGCGCGCGCGCCGCGCTGTTCGACGCGAAGTGGGAGCTCAGCCTGCCGCTGGTGCCGATCGTCTCGCTGGCAAGCGGACTCGCGACGCCGGTCGAGGCGGCGGCGCTGACCGCGGGCTACGCGTTCTGCATCACCTCGATCGTGCACCGCGACCTCAGGCCCCTGCGTGACCTGCCGCGCGTGATCGCCGAATGCGGACTGATGGTCGGCGGCATTCTGCTGATTCTCGGCGTGGCGCTCGGCCTGACCAATTATCTGGTCGACGCCCAGCTGCCCGAGCGGCTGGTGAGCTGGGTGACGCAGACCATCGACAGCCGGATCGTCTTTCTGCTCGCGCTGAACGTCCTGCTGCTCGCCGCCGGCTGCGTGATGGACATTTTCACCGCGATCGTGGTGCTCGCCCCGCTCGTGACGCCGATCGGACTCGCCTACGGCGTACACCCGGTCCACCTCGGGATCATCTTCCTCGCCAACCTGGAACTGGGCTACCTGACGCCGCCGGTGGGGATGAACCTCTTCTTCGCGTCGTATCGCTTCAATCGGCCGGTCATGGAAGTGTTCCGTGCGGTGTCGCCGCTGTTCCTCGCGCTGGCGATCGGCCTGCTGATCATTACCTACGTTCCCTGGCTGAGTACCGGACTCGTTTCGCTGGCGCAGTAAAAATGGACGCAACCGAAGAATCGTTCCAATCGGAGGTCGATCATGGCGGTCACTGAAAGCCCGGCGCGGTCCTACGCGTCGCTCAACAAGATTCCGGTCGTCACGACGGACGCCGCGTCGCCGGTCACGCCACGCACGGTCGCGCCGCCGGCGCGCGCGGTGCCAGGCGAGGGGCACTACCGCGCTTATCAGCCGCGCGCATTCACCCGTGCCGAGCGAGACGAGGTCACGGTGCTGTTCGGCGGCCTGCACTGGCGCGCCGAGCGCCTCATCCAGGGCGCGATGGAGAACCTCGGCTACCGCACGCGCGTGCTGCCGACCGCGACCCGCGCCGACCTGCTCACCGGCCGGGAGGTCGCCGACATCGGGCAATGCTGCCCGACGAGCTTTACCACCGGCAATCTCGCCAACTTCCTGCGCGAAGAGGCGAAACACTCGAGCCCGGAGGAAGTGGCGAGGAAGTACGTCTACGTGACCGCCGGCTCCTGCGGGTCCTGCCGGTTCGGGCAGTACCACCAGAGCTACGAGCTCGCGCTGCGCAACGTCGGGCTCGATTCGTTCCGCATGTTCCTGCTCGACCAGGGCAATCCCGACCAGGGCGCGCAGGAGGGCGGCGGCCTCGAGCTCAACGTTCCGTTCACTTTCGGCGCCATCTGGGCGATCGTGCTCTCGGACGTGATCCAGGACATGGAGTACCGGACGCGGCCGTTCGAGCTGAACCCGGGCGAGACCGAGCGCGTGTCGCGCGAGTGCGTCGAGATCGTCTACGAGGCCTTCCGCCGGCGTCCGTCGCGCGGCCGGAAATGGGGCTCCCTGCTCTGGCACATCGGAACCAGCCACTTCGTCAAGGCGATGCGCGAGGTGCGCCGGCGCTACGATGCGATCGAGGTCGACCGGCTGCGCGTCAAGCCGGTGGTCAAGATTACCGGCGAGTTCTATCTGCAGACGGTGGAAGGCGAGCCGAATTACAACATTCATCGCTGGCTCGAGACCGAGGGTGCCGAGGTTTATCCGGCGGCGACCACGATCTGGCTCGACTACCTGCTGCGCCTCGCAGGCCAGGAATTCGAGGATCACATCGGCATCGAGCGCTATGCGCGGCTCAAGCTCGGCGGCATCGGCACCGCGCAGGCGGCGCTGCGCTGGACCTACGGTCGCATGCGGCGCGCGCTGGCCGACGTGCCGCACGAGATCCCGGACCAGAAGACCTTGCGTGATCTGGCCGCACCCTACTACCACAGCCGGCTGAACGGCGGCGAGGGCGACATGCTGGTCGGCAAGGCGCTTTGGGCGCACCGCAACGGCAAGGCGCACATGATCTGCGAGCTCTCGCCGTACTCGTGCATGCCGAACACGATGAGCATCGGCGCGATGGCGGCGGTCTTGGGCAAGTATCCCGACCTGCTCTACGCGCCGCTCGAGATCAAGGGCGATGCCGAGGTGCACGCGCTGTCGCGCTGCCAGATGATCCTGACCGAAGCGAAAAAGCGCGCGCAGCGCGAATACGAGCAGGTGCTCGAGCGCACGCGGCTCGACGAGGCGGCGCTGCGCGCCGCGGTGGACGCGCGCCCCGAGCTCAGGCGCGCCACCTACCGCGTGCCCCACTATGGCGTGGCCGGCAGCGCCGCGAACCTTGCGCTGCATATCGCGGCGGGGAGGCGCTGATGCTCACCATCGGACTCGACGTCGGTTCCACCACCATCAAGGCCGTCGCCACACGCGAGGGCAAGACGCTCTGGCAGGACTACCAGCGCCACAACACCAAGCAGGCCGAGATGGTGCTCGAATTTCTCGCGCGCATGGAGGCCGAGTGCGGCCTCGTCGCGGAGCGCGACCGCCTGTTTCTGACCGGCTCGGGCGCCGGGCTCATCGCGCCGCTCGTCGGCGGCAAGTTCATCCAGGAAGTGGTCGCCGTCGCCGCGGCGGTCGAGAAGCTGCATCCCGACGTGCAGTTCGTGTCCGAGATCGGCGGCGAGGACATGAAAACGCTTTTTTTCACGCCGAGCGGCGACGGCAAGTCGAAGCAGGTGTACATGCAGTCGGCCTGCAGCGGCGGCACCGGCACCTTCATCGAGAAGACCGCGCGCAAGCTGCAGATCCCGACCGAGCAGCTCGCGCAGATGGCGTACGTGAACATGACGCTGCACAAGATCAGCTCGAAGTGCGGCATCTTCGCCGAGACCGACGCCAACACGCTGGTGAAAAGCGGCGTCCCGGTCGAGGAGATCATTGCCAGCCTGTTCGAGGCGGTCGTCTACCAGAACCTCGCCACGCTCACCAAGGGCAACACCCCGCAGCCGCAGGTTTTGCTGCTCGGCGGGCCGAACCTGTTCTTCGCAGGACTGCAGCAGGCCTGGCGCCATCACCTGCGCAAGCTCTGGGGCGAGCGCAAGATCGCGCTGCCCGAGGGCGTCGCGCCGGAAGACCTGATCCAGGTGCCGGGCGAGGCGCTGTATTACGCCTGCCTCGGCTGCATCGAGATCGGCGCAGGCGAGGCAGCCGGCGTGGGCGCCTACCGGGGCGCGGACAAGCTGCGCTGGTGGATCGAGGAAGGCCAGCACGAGCAGAAGGCGCGTGAGGGCGCGAAAGGGCTGTCCGGCGACGCGGCCGAGCTCAGGCAGTTCATGCACTGCTACGGCGAGCCACGGGTGAGCGTCGCGAGTCCGCACGCGCCGCGCGCCGAGACGCCGGTGATGGTTGGCTGTGACTTCGGCAGCACCACGGCGAAGGCGGTGGTGATGTCCGCGGAGCGCGCGCTGCTCGCGAGCTGCTACGTGCCCTCGAACGGAAATCCGATCGAGGACGCGAAGGCGATCCTGCGGGAAATCCGCGGCGCGGGCTTCGAGACCATCGCTGCGCTCGGCATCACCGGCTACGGCAAGGATCTGCTCAGGGACATCGTCGGCGCCGACATGGCGATCGTCGAGACCGTCGCCCATGCGACGGCGGCGCTGCACTACTTTCCGGATGCGGACGTGATCTGCGACGTCGGCGGCTGCGACGTCAAGATCATGATCCTGCGCCAGGGCACGGTGTCCGACTTCCGCCTCAACTCGCAGTGCTCGTCGGGCAACGGCGCGTTCCTGCAGGGCGTCGCCGAGCGCTACGGCGTGCCGCTCGACGAGTACGCCGAACGCGCCTTCGAGGCGCGCGCGATCCCGGCGCTGGCGATGGGCTGCGGCGTGTTCCTGCAGTCCGACATCGTCAATCAGCAAAGGAAGGGCTGGTCGCGCGAGGAGATCATGGCCTCGCTTGCCGCCGTGCTGCCGCTAAACGTCTGGGTCTATGCGGGACAGCTGCAGAACCTGGCGGCGGCCGGGCGCAAATTCGTCCTGCAGGGCGGCACGCACCGCAATCTCGCGGTCGTCAAGGCGCAGGTCGATTTCATCCGCGAAAAGGTTCCGGACGCGGACGTCGTCGTGCACCCCTACTCGGGCGAGGCAGGCGCCATCGGCGCGGCGCTGTGCGCGATCGACTGGGCGGCGCGTGGCGAGGCGAGCCGCTTCCGCGGCTACGCGCTGATCGAGTCGCTCGAGTATACGAGCACGACGAACGCGCACACCACCTGCAACTGGTGCCCGGTGAACTGCAAGCGCACCTTCATCGACGTGCGCATGCCGGGCGGCGCGGGACGCGCGTGGAGCAAGCTGCCGCTGGCCGAGGGCTGGGAGCGCGTGATCAGCGGCAACTCCTGTCCCAAGGGGCTGCTCGAGGACGTCAACGAAATGAAGGTCGTGAAAGAAACGCTGGAGGAGGCAAAACGTGCCTATCCCAACATTGCTGAACTGGTTCGAGAAGACGCCTTTCGGAATTCTAAGGCAACGGTTTGACCGCTCCGAGCCGGACGGCGGGGCGGCCGGACCGGGACCGATCGCCAAGCCGCGCGAGCAGCTGCGCGTCGGTATCCCGCGCGTGCTCAACCAGTGGTCGACGCACCAGTTCTGGATCGGCTTTCTCGGCGCGCTCGGCATCGAGGCGCGGCGCGTCGAGTTCTCTGGCGACAGCTCCGAGGACCAGGCGCGCACCTTCGCCAAGGGACGCGGCACCGTCGACTGCTGCTACCCGGTGAAGTGCGTGTCGGGCCACTACGGCGAGCTGCTCGCGAACCGCAAGCGCAAGATCGACATCCTGCTCTCGCCGATGGTCTATTCGCTGCCCTCGGTTCTGCAAGGCAATGTCGCAGCCTCGCTCGCCTGCCCGCGCGTCATGGCGGCGGCCGAGAACATCAAGGCGGGATTTCTCAAGGAGCGCGACAGCTTCGCCGAGCTCGACGTGCGCTACGTCGCGCCGCTGGTCAATTTTGACGACCGCCCCCTGGTGCCGCGCCAGCTCCACGCTGCGCTCAAGGACGTGATTCCCGGCCTCACGGCGAAGGAGACCGCGCAGGCGGTGGACGAGGGCTTCAGAACGCTGGACGCCTACACCCGCAGCCTGCGCAACAAAGCGCGCGAGATTCTCGAATGGTGCGCGCGCGAAAACCGCTCCTGCCTGCTCGTCCTGGCGCGGCCCTACCACATGGACCCGGGCATCGGCCACGAGATCGAAGTGGACCTCCAGGCCTACGGCTACCCCGTGCTCTGGGCGCAGTACCTGCCGACCGACGACGACCTCATGCAGTGGATGTTCGGCGCGGACATCGCGGCCGGCTACATCAAGTCCCCCTTCGATATCGCCGACGTCTGGCCGTCTTCGTACAGCGCCAATACCAACGAGATCCTCTGGGGCGCGAAGGTCGCGGCACGCATGCCGTGGATCTCCTGCGTCGTGCGCCTGTCGAGCTACGAGTGCGGCATGGACCAGCCGACCTATTCGCCGGTGCAGCAGATCGTCGAGCGCTCGGGGACCCTGTATTTTTCGTTCCAGGACCTGGATTCGACCAAGCCGGCGGGCTCGGTGAAGATCCGCGTGGAGACGATCGCGCACTACCTCGAGAAGTACGCGGCGCAGATCATCGACAAGAAGAAAGCGGCGAGCGCCGACGGCTGCCCGCTGGCCGGCGCCTAGCGCCTCGGGCCGGCATTGCGCGACGGGCGCTCGCGGCGAAAGCGGTTCCTGCTGCCTGCTGCGCTTGCGCTGGCCGCGCTGGCGGGCGTCAGCCTCGGCGCGCTGCTGCTCGACGCCCGTCCCGCGGCCGATCGCGCGTTCTTCGCCGGCGAGGCGCGGGCGCTCGAGGTCATCGCGCACCGCGGCGGGGCGCAACTGCGCCCGGAGAACACCCTGGCTGCGTTCGAGCATGCCGCCGCCCTCGGCGCGGACATCCTCGAGATGGATGCGCGCGCAACCGCCGATGGCGTGCTCGTCGTGCTGCACGATGCCGCGGTCGATCGCACGACCGACGGCCACGGCCGCGTCGATGCGCTCACCCTCGCCGAGCTGAAGAAGCTGGACGCGGGCTATCGCTGGTCGGTCGACGGCGGGCGCAGCACCCCGTTTCGCGGAAAGGGCGTGCGGGTACCCACGCTCGCCGAAGTCTTTGCACAACTGCCGGGCATGCGCATGGTCGTCGAAATCAAGCCCGCGCAGCCTGCGCTCGCAGAAGCGGCCTGCGAGCTGATCCGGCGAACGCGGATGACGCGACGCGTGCTGCTGGCCTCGATGCATGAGGCGGTGCTCGCTGCCTTCCGTCGCGCCTGCCCGGAAGTCGCAACCTCGATGGGTCCGGGCGAGGCGCGCCTGTTCTATGTCGCCAGTCTGCTACGGCTCAGTGCTGCGCTCAGCCCCGCAGCGCAGGCGCTGCAGATTCCCTACGCCTTCGGCGAGCGGGTGCTCGCGACAGCGGATCTGCTTGCCGCGGCGCGGGCGCGCAATCTGAAGCTACAGGTCTGGACGCTGAACGACGAAGCGCGCATGCGCGAGGCGCTGGCGCTCGGTGTCGACGGCATCATGACCGACCGACCCGACCTGCTGCTGCGCCTGATCGGCCGGGGAAAAAGCTGATGCCCGCCTAGACGCGGCGCGCGGTGTATTCCTCGTCGATCTTGTCGTCGAAGTACGAGGTCGGATTCGGGGCTGCCATGAATCGCCGGTAAACCTCGGGCGAGACGCGCGAATACTGATACACGGTGCCGTTGGACAGCTCGACCTCGAGCAGCTGATTGCGCTCGTCGTAACCGACCGAGCGGATGCGCGAGGAATTGACGCGTTTGCGTTCCATCAGCCGGCCTCCACCTTGATGCGGTCTCCGGGTTTCACCTGCGCGAGCCGCTGCGCATCGCCCAGGATCCTGCCGAGAACGTTGCAGGGGCTGACGAGCTTGGGCCGCGCGTCGGTCGAGATCGGCGTACGCCCCCAGGGCAGCGCCAGCGCGCTGCCTTCCACCCAGAAGCACACGGTGCCCGCCTCGACGGTCTGGCGTGCCTCGGGCTCCAGATTCGCATTGACCGGCGCCTCGAAGTAAAGCTCCTCGCCCCAGGTCTGCGCCGTCGACGCGAAGGGCAGCGCCTCGAGCAGCGCCCGCGCGGTCGGCGTGTCCTCGAGCGCCACCTCGAACTGCAGCTTGCCCGCGGTGATGCGAATCTTCGCCACGACTCAGTTTGCCTGCGTCGAGCGGCGCGCGCGCCAGGCCGCGCGACGCCCCTCGGAATTGACCGCGCCGTAGGCCGCGCCGTCGATGACATCGGCCTCGAAGCCGTGATTGCGGCCGGATATGCTGAGCGTGAAGCTGAGCCGGTGGCCCACGATACGACCCGCGGTGAGCGGTACGCGCGTGCCGGCGATGCGGGCGTTGCCCGAGACGCCGGTATAGCGCTGCGTCAGGTCGAGCTCGATGGCATCTGCACTCAGGCTCGCCGGTATCGTGGCGCGCCAGCGGCCGGCGACTTTCTCGGGCACCCGATACAGGTAGAGGAGGGTGGTCGTCGTCCCGCTGATCGGCAGCTTGGCGTCCAGGTCCATGTGCTTCATTTCGACAGGCTGCCAGCCCTCTAGGGGATAGTCGTGCGAGAGCACGCGCGTGCCGGGCTTGAGTTCCGCATAGAGCTTGTCGCGCAGGAGATTGACGGTGTTCGGCAGCAGGTACATGGTGAGCACCGTGGCCCGGGAAATGTCGGTCTTGAACAGGTCCGCCCTGACGAATCGCACGTGCGCGGCGAGTCCCTGCGCCTTCGCGGCCGCGTTTGCCTGCCTGACCAGCGCGTCGTTGATCTCGACGCCGAAGCCGCGGGCGCCAAAGACTTTGGCCGCGGTCAGCACGATACGTCCGTCGCCCGAGCCGAGATCGATCAGAAAATCGCTCGGCCCGACCCCGGCAAGCTTGAGCATGTCGGCGACGACGCTTTGCGGTGAGGGCACGTAGGGGCCGGCATCGACCACCGAATCCGCGGCCTGTGCACTCCATACGCACAACGCCGGCAGGCAGATTGCGAGGCACCGAAGCGTCTTCGTCATCGGGTCTCTGTCGTCAGGCTTCGACCTGCTCGATGTTGAGCTGCACGTTCTGCAGCCCGTTGAACTCATTGACCGTCAGCCGGTAGGCGGCGCGCGCGCGCGCCGGCAGTGGATCGAGCGCACCGAAGCGCATGGCCTCGTAGCGGCGCCCGTCCTTCATGAGCTTGAGCTTCAGATGCCGCTCGCCGACGACGCGCTGGTTCTCGACGACGAAGGTATCGCAGAACACCGGCTGCGGAAAGCCCTGGCCCCAGATCTGGCGCTCGATCAGCTGCGCGACCTCGAGCGACAGATAGGCGCCGTCGAGCGCACCGTCGGTCTCCAGCACGGGCGACAGTGCGCCCGGCGGCATCCGCTCCGCGGCCGTGCGCTCGAACAGCGCGCTGAAGCCTGCGAGGTCCGCCTCGCGCAGCGTGAGGCCGGCGGCCTGCGCATGCCCGCCGAAGCGCAGGATCAGGCCCGGCGCGCGCTTGGCGACCAGATCGAGACAGTCGCGCAGGTGAAAACCCGGAATCGAGCGGCCCGAGCCGCGCAACAGGCCCGGGTTTACGCCGGCCTCGGCGCCGCTGTCGGCACGCGCAAAGCACAGCACGGGGCGGTGCAGCCGCTCGCGCAGGCGCGAAGCGAGGATGCCGACGACGCCCTGGTGCCAGCCTTGCTCGAAGAAGACCGCGGCGGCGCCCGGGACCTCGGGGACCGACGCCAGCGCGCCGAGCGCCTCGTCGAGCATTTCGGATTCGATCTTGCGCCGTGCGCGGTTCAGGTCGTCGAGCGCCTGCGCGCAGTTCGCTGCCCGCGCGGCGTCGTCGGTGATCAGGCACTCGATGCCGAGCCCCATGTCGGCGAGCCGCCCGGCGGCGTTCAATCGGGGCCCGAGCACGAAGCCGAGGTCGAAGGCGCTCGCCTTGGCCGGGCTGCGCCCGGCGACGCGCAGCAGTGCGTTTAGGCCGGGCGCAGCGCGCCCGGCGCGCAGGCGGTTCAGACCCTGGCCAACGAGCACCCGGTTGTTGGCATCGAGCGGCACGACGTCGGCGACCGTGCCGAGGGCCACCAGGTCGGTGAGGGTGCCGAGATTCGGTTCGGATGCGTCGCGAAACGCGCCGCGCGCGCGCAGCTCGGCGCGCAGCGCCAGCATGACGTAGAACATCACGCCGACGCCGGCGAGCGACTTCGATGGAAACGCGCAGCCGGGCTGGTTCGGGTTGACGATGCAGCTCGCCGCGGGCAGCGCTTCGCCGGGCAGATGGTGGTCCGTGATGAGGGTCGCAATACCGAGCGCGTTGGCGCGGGCCACACCGTCCACGCTGGCGATGCCGTTGTCCACGGTGACCAGCAGGTCGGGTGAACGCTCGGCTGCGAGGTCGACCAGCTCGGGCGAGAGACCGTAGCCCAGCTTGAAGCGGTCCGGAACCAGGTAGTCCACGCGCGCACCGAAGCTGCGCAGCGCGCGGATGCCGACGGCGCAGGCGGTCGCGCCGTCGGCATCGTAGTCCGCGACGATGAGGATGCGCTGCTGCGCCGCGATCGCATCGGCGAGCAGGGCGGCGGCACGCGTGACATTGGTCAGCGTCGCGGGCTCGATCAGCTTGCCGACGTCGGTCGACAGCTCGTCCGCGGAGCGCACCCGACGGCCCGCATAGACACGCGCGAGCACGGGGTGCAGGCCAGCGCGCAGCAGCGCCTGCCGGTCGGCCTCGTCGAATTTACGCTCGACGATGCGCATCAGTCTTTCCAGGGCGCGAGCGCCCGCGGACGCCGCCAGAAGCGACGCAGGTCGGCGCGTACCGTCTCGACCGACAGCGCTTCGCTGGCATCGGGCACCTGCAGCGTGAGCATGCCGATGCGCTGCGTGCGCAGTGCGTCGAGCAGCGGTGCAAGCCAGCGCGCCTCGAGCGCCTGCACGCCGGCGAGGTAGCGCTCCTCGTCCTGCAGCGCGTGCGGCACACGCAGCCCATCGAGCACGATCAGGTGGTGGCCGTCCTCGAGCGCGTCCTCGAGCCAGCTGTCCGCGGACACGGCAAGCGGCCGGGCGCGCGAGGCGGCGAGTCGCGCAAGACCCTGCGCGAGCGGCCCGTCTGCGCTCATCGTGCGCCAGCGCCCCTGCAGCCTGGACGGCAGCTGCCCGGCGCCCCAGAACCAGACGCTGTTGATCGCCGGTTCGCCGCGTGCCTCGCGCGCTTCGTTCACCGGGTGCTCGTGCAGGAGCATCTGCAGTTCATTCAGCAGCGCATGCGCGCGCGTGACGTTGTTCGCGTTGGTCGCCTCGGCGGCATCGGCCTGCGCGCGCAGGTGCAGGTCGACGTCATCTCCAGCCGCCTCGAGCGGGGGCGGGTTGGACGGCAGCGCTGCGCCCGCGAGGCGCGCGGTCCAGCAGCCCGGGTCGCCTGCGCACGGGCGGATCGACAGGACGCCGGCGAAGTGCGCGTTGAGCGTTTCGCAGAGCGCCGTCGCTTCCTCCTGCGTGAGCGTGAATGCTGCGCTCGGCACGAGCCTCAGATGCTCGCGCGCGAGATGCAAGTGCACGGGGTCGGCGCGCATCCAGTGCGCGTCGGCCACGGCGGCCTGCGCATCGTCCGCGAGCGCGGTCAGCGCACCCGCGGGCAGCGCATCGCCTTCCAGGCCGAACGCCCGCAGGAGCCAGGCCTCGAAACATTCGCGCGGATGGTGCTCGATGCGTCCGCGCGCGACGAGCAGCTCGAGCGTCGGCGGGCGCAGGCGATCGAACGCCTCCTGCAGCGCGCCGTGCGCCGGGAAAAGTGCCGGGATCGCGAGCTCTAGGTGCATGCCGGCTGCGTGAACTCGACCACGCGCAGATCGCCCTTGGCCAGGCGACGCTCGAGAATGCGGTAATTGTCGAGATCGAACTGCGGCCGGCGCGTTTGCTCGAGCAATGCCTCGACCTCGTCATCCGAGCGCGCCGTGCCGAGCCAGCACCAGTGGTGCACGACGTGCACCTCACCGGGGTCGGACCCGGAATCGGGGTCTGCCCCCTTTTTCCCCGTTTTCGACTCCACGATGCCGATCGGGCCCTTCCACGGCCAGGTCAGGGCCTTCCATTTGCCGAGGGCGAGCGCGAGGCGCGCCTGATGCGCGGCGAGCGGTTCGCGCCCGGCGCACAGGCCTGCGCAGCGCCGGATCTGGTGGCGGAAGCAGGCCCCCTTCGTCTTGCGCGCGGCCTCGAAGCCGAGCGTCTGCAGGCACAGGCCGTGCTCGTCGGCGAGGCCGCGCAGCGCGGCGAGCGCGGCGCGCTTGGAGCGAAACACCCCGCGCAGCGCGCCGACCAGCGCAGCGTCGAGCTCGCTGGCGCCGACCAGCCGCAGGGCCTGCGCGGGATTTCCCGGCGGGTCGGTGCGCGCCTCGAGCACGAAACCGCAGAGCTCGTTCACCCGCCACAGCTGGCGGTTGAAGACTGGCGCGAGGTCCTTGACGAGCTGCGCCTCGCGCAGCAGTGCGCCGAGCTCTCCGGCGGTGCGCTGGAACTCGATCCGGCGCACCTCGCGCGCGAGCTGCATCTCGCGCGGCGAGCGCAGGTCATCGGCAAAGTGCGACAGCACGCGCGAGCGCATGGCCACGCTTTTGCCGACGTACAACGGGACATCGCGCTCGCCGTAGAGCAGATAGACGCCGGGCGCTTCGGGAATCGAATCGATCGCGGCGCGGTCGAGGTGCGCGGGGATCGAAGGCTGCCGCGCGATCTGCCGTGCCGCGACATCGACCGCCTCGGCGCCGTGCGCCTCGAGTGCCCTGCGCAGGAACTGCCAGACGGCCTCGGCGTCGCCGAGCGCCCGGTGGCGCGCGCGGCATTCGATGCCGTGCCGGGCGATCAGGCTGTCGAGGTTGTGGCGCGCGTGCTGCGGATAGAGTCGCCGCGACAGGCGTACCGTGCACAGCGTTTTCGCGTGGAAGCGGATGCCGCTGCGCTCGAACGCGCTGCGCAGAAAGCCGTAGTCGAAGCGCGCGTTGTGCGCAACGAACACCCGGCCGGCGAGGCGTGCGTGCAGGCCCTCTGCCAGCTCGGCGAACGGCGGCGCATCGGCCACCATCGCATTGGTTATTCCGGTGAGCGCCTGGATGGCCGCGGGAATGGCTGCGCCCGGGTTGACGAGCGTCGACCATTCGGCGGTGATCTCGCCGGCCTCGACTTCGAGCACGGCGATCTCGGTGATGCGGTCCCAGTCCGGGTGCGCGCCGGTGGTCTCCAGATCGACGATCGCGAGCGGCGCGGCGAGAAGCCCGTCGGGATGCTGCATGCTGGGTGCGGAAAGGAAATCGAGTAGTGGATATTCGTCCAGTGGCGAGGATATCAGACCAGACGCGCGAGCTGCCAAACCGCGAAGCCGAGGATCGTCAGTCCCGAGACCGCGTTGACACTGCGCCCGAGGCGCGGCCCGAGGCGGCCGTGCAGCGCGCCCGCCGCGCTCGCGAGGATCAGCCACCACAGTGCAGAGCCGAGGAACACGCCGAGCACCACGAGCGCGGCCGCGCCCGTGCTCGGATTCGAGCCCAGGCCGATCCCCGCGAAGATCGCGACGAACGCAAGGATCGTCGGTGGGTTGGCGAGCGTGAGCCCGAAGGTGGACAGAAAGCCTGCTGCGAGACTGCGCGGCCTGGCGCGCTCCGCCGCCTCATCGAGCGAAGCCGGCTTCGCAAGCAGCGTCTTGGCGCCGAGCCAGAGCAGGAATGCGCCCCCGCCGAGCGCGAACCAGAACTGCTGCGCGAGCAGGAACGACGACACAGCGGTGAGGCCGAAGGCCGCGACCGCTCCGTATATCGCATCGGCGACCGCGATGCCCATGCCGGAGGCGAAGCCCGCGCGCAGGCCCGCGCTCAGCGTGCGCCGAAAGCACAGCACCCACATCGGGCCCACGGTCCCGGCGAGCACGAAGCCGAAGGCGAGGCCCTTCAGGAACAGCGCGCTCATCGCGCGGGGCGACGTTGCCTCGCCACGCGGGTGCCGCGCTCAGACTTCGAGCCACTCGCGGCGGATCTGCTCGTTCGCGCGCAGCGCATCCGGCGTGCCCTCGAAAACCACCTGTCCGTGTCCCATCACGAACACGCGCTGCGAGATCTTCAGCGCGATGGTGAGCTTCTGCTCGACCAGCAGGATGGACACCCCGCGCCGGGCGATCGCTTCGAGCAGCGCTGCAACCTGCTCGACCAGCTTCGGCGCGAGCCCCTCGGTCGGCTCGTCGATCATCACGAGGTCCGGATCGCCCATCAGCGTGCGGCACATGGTGAGCATCTGCTGCTCGCCGCCCGACAGTACGCCGCCGGGCGTGTCGGCCCGTTCGCGCAGATTGCTGAACATCTCGAACATGTCGTTCATTTTCCAGCGCCCTTCGCGGCGCGCCTGCTTCTGTCCGAGCAGAAGATTCTGGCGCACCGTCAAGGTCGGAAAGATGTCCCGGTTCTCGGGCACGTAGCCGAGCCCGCGGTGCGCGATCTGGTGCGGTCTCAGACCGACCATCTCCTCGCCCTTGAAGCGCACCGACCCCGAGGGCGCAACGTCGCCCATGATCGCCTTGCAGGTGGTCGAGCGTCCGACGCCGTTGCGACCGAGCAGGCTGACGATCTCGCCGTCGCGCACGTCGAAGCTGACGCCGTGCAGGATGTGGCTCTTGCCGTAGTACGCGTGCAGATCCCGAACTTCGAGCATGGCTCAGTCGGCCTCCGCGCCGAGATAGGCTTCGCGCACCGCCGGATTGCCCCGAATTTCGTCCGGCGGACCGCTCGCGATGATCTCGCCGTAGACCAGCACCGAAATGCGGTCGGCGAGGCCGAAGACGACGCTCATGTCGTGCTCGACCATGATGAGCGTCTTGTTCTCCGTGATGCGTCGCACGAGCTCGACCGTCTGATCGGTTTCCGAGCGATTCATGCCGGCGGTGGGCTCGTCGAGCAGCACGACGTTCGCGCCGCCGGCGATCGTGATGCCAATCTCGAGCGCGCGCTGCTCGGCGTACGACAGCACGCCCGCGGGGATGTCCGCGCGCGAAACCATGCCGATGTCGTTCAGGACCTGCAGGGCGCGCTCGTTGACGTCGTCGAGACGGTCGACGTCCCGCCAGAACGAATAGCGGTAGTTCATCGCCCAGAGCGCCCCGCAGCGCACATTCTCGAACACGCTCATGCGCGGGAAGATGTTGGTGACCTGGAAGCTGCGCGACAACCCCATGCGGTTGATCTCGTACGGTGGGCGTCCGGTAACGTCCTCGCCGCGCAGCCGGATGCGGCCGGCGCTCGGCAGGTACTTCGCGGTGATCAGGTTGTACAGCGTCGATTTTCCCGCGCCGTTGGGCCCGATCACGGCATGGCGCTCGCCCTGGCCGATCTCGAGGTTGATGCCGCGGATGATCTCGGTCGAGCCGAAGCTCTTGTACAGGTCGATCAGCTCGATCGCCGCGCTCACGTTTCGCGCCTCCCGTACGCCTGCGCGCTCGCCGCCTCCCAGGCAGCGACCAGACCCGGCGCCATGCGCCGCGCGGCGAGAAATCCGCCCACCGCGAGCGCGCCGAATACGATCCAGCCCGTCGGCTGCGATACGTCGAGACTGACCCAGAACAGGCGCTTGGTCGACTGCCCGATCGCGCGCGCGCTGAGGAAGTGCAGCATCTCGAGCAGTCCGATCACGCCGACCGCGCAGCCGAGCGCGGGCAGGCCGACCTTGAGGTAGGGCAGGGCGAGCGTGCGCAGCCTGCGCGCGCGGTAGATCGGCAGGTGCATCATGATGATGCCGGTGAGTCCGGTGGGCGCGTACATCACCGTGGCGACGAAGATCAGGCCGACGTAGAACGCCCAGATCTCGGTGTAGTTCGACAGCAGCGTCTGCAGCAGCGTGTAGACCACCGCGCCCACCACCGGGCCGGCGAAGAAGCCCACCCCGCCGATATAGGCCTGCAACAGCACGATTCCGGAGGTCGCCAGATTGACGGTCTCCTCGGTGACGATCTCGTAATTCAGTGCGAACAGCCCGCCTGCGATGCCGGCGAAAAAGCCTGCGGCCATGAATGACAGCAGGCGGACCTGTCTCTGCGAGTAGCCGACGAACTCCGCGCGCTCGGGATTGTCGCGCACCGCGTTCGCCATGCGCCCCAAGGGCGTGCGCGAGAAGCGGTACATCAGCCAGGCCGAGAGCACCATCCAGACCGCGATCAGGTAATACACTTCGAGCTCGCTCCCGAAGCGCACACCGAACAGCGGGGTGAGGTCGGTCCGGTCTGCGGTGATGCCCTCCTCGCCGCCGGAGAACTTGACGAAGATGAGTGACGAGGCGGCGATCATCTCGCCGATGCCGAGCGAAATCATCGCGAACACGGTTCCGGCGCGATTGGTCGAGAAGCTGCCGATCGCCAGTCCGAACAGCAAGCCGGCCAAGCCGCCGGCGAGTGGCGTCAGCGGCAGCGGCATGAAGAAGCCCGCGCCGCCCGCAAGCTTGATGAGGTGCATCGCGAAGTAGCCGCCGAGGCCGAAATAGACCGCGTGACCGAAGGACAGCATGCCCCCCTGTCCGAGCAGCATGTTGTAGGACAGCGAGAAGATCACCATGATGCACATCTGGTTGAGCACCGCGATACTGGTGCCCGAGCGCGCAAGCTGCGGCAGCAGCAACACGAGCAGCAGGGCGATCCACCAGATGGCGTTGCGCCGGAGGAAGCTGTTGCGGCCGGGCGCCGCTGTGCTCGCCACGGCCATCAGACCTCGCGTTTTCCGAACAGTCCGGTCGGGCGGAAGATCAGGATCAGGACGAGCAGCAGGTAGGGCAGAATCGGCCCGATCTGCGCCACGGTCACCGTGTACAGGTCGCTCAGCGCGCTGGTCGCGCTGGTCGATATTCCGAGCTCGGCGAACAGGTCCGTGAGCGAATAGTCGATCGCGACTGCGAAGGTCTGCAGCATGCCGATCAGCAGCGACGCGACGAAGGCGCCGACCAGCGAGCCCAGGCCGCCGACGACGATGACCACGAACACGATGCTGCCGAGCACCGCCGCCATGCCCGGGAAGGTGCCGAGCACCGGCCCGGCGATCACCCCGGCGAGGCCGGCGAGCGCCGAGCCGACGCCGAACACGCCGGTGAACACCAGTGGCACGTTGTGCCCGAGCATCGCCACCTGGTTGGGATGCGTGATCGCCGCCTGGATGATCAATCCGACCCGCGAGCGGGTGAGCACCACGAGCAACGCGATGAAGATGCCGATCGAGATCGCCAGCATGAACGCCTTGTAGGCCGGGAAATCCGTGCCCCATAGCGTGAACAGCGGAAAGCTGAGGATCTCGGGCTCGCGAAAGTCCATGGTCTGCTTGCCCCAGATCAGCTGGACGGATTCCTCGATCAGGAACGCGATGCCGAAGGTGAAGATCAGCTCGGCGACATGGCCGTAGCGGTGCACGTTGCGCAGCCCGTAGCGTTCGATCAGCGCGCCGACCACGCCGACCAGCGCGGGCGCGACGATCAAGCCCGGCCAGAAGCCGATTTTCGTGCTGATGGAGTACGCGAAGTACGCCCCCAGCATGTAGAGGCTCGCGTGGGCGAAATTGAGCACGCCCATCATCGAAAAGATGAGCGTCAATCCGCTCGAGAGCATGAACAGCAGCAGCCCGTAGACCAGGCCGTTCAGCAGCGAGAAGACGATCAGCTCGGTCACGTGCGGGGCGATTCCGGCAGCAGCGAGGCGGCGGCGATCGCGGATCCGGGACGCACAGACGGCGCGCGCCCGGCGTCCATTAAGGACGGCCGGACGCCGCGGACCGCGATGTGCGCGCCTACGGGCGCTGCATCTTGCAGGTGGTCGGGGTCGACGCCTTCTCCGCGCTCACCGTCGACTCGGTCAACAGACCGTAGGGCGAGTCGTCGAAGGTAATCTTGACATCCTTGTCCGTATGCACCGAGATGCGAATCGGCATCTGCAACTGGTGATCGGAGGCGCGCATGGTCACCACGTCGCCCCAGTAGCTGGTGTAGGACATGCCTTCGAGCGCCGCCGCCACCTTGGCCGGATCGGTGCTTTTCGCCTTGTTGATCGCCATCGCCAGCATGTGCACCGTGTTCGCAATGCGCGGCTGGGTGAAGTCCTCGTTCTTGTACTTCGCCGTATAGCGCGCGTTTACATCGTCCCAGGCCTTGGTGAGCGGCGGATTGGACGGTCCTTCGTGCACGAGGCGAACCTTGCCGACGCCGCCCGCGCCGATCGCCTTGGTGATCCCGTTGCCTGCCGCGTAGTAGGTATAAAACGGGATCTCGAGTCCGGCGTCGCTCGCCGCCTTGGCGAGGCCGAGCATGTCGGCGCCCCAGTTCCCGGTGATCACGGCCTGCGCGCCCGAGGCCTTGATCTTGGCGATGTAAGGCGAAAAGTCCTTCACCTTGCCGATCGGATGCAGCTCGTTGCCGACGATCTGGATGTCCGGCCGCTTCTCTCCGAGGTATTTCACGGCGGCGGCGGCGACTGCCTTGCCGAAGGAATAGTCCTGGCCGATGATGTAGATCTTGGTCATGTTCTTGTTCGCCGCGATGACGTCGGTCAGCGCGTTCATCTTCATGTCGGCGTTGGCATCGAAGCGAAAGTGCCAGTAACTGCACTTCTCGTTGGTCAGGCTCGGGTCGACCGCCGAGTAGTTGAGATAGAGCACCCGCTTGCCGGGCTCGCGCTCGTTGTGCTTGGCCACGGCATCGATGAGCGCGTTCGCGACGCCCGAAGAGTTGCCCTGCATGATGAACTGGATGCCCTCGCCGATCACGCGCTTCAACTGAATCAGGCTTTCCTTGGGCGAGATCTTGTTGTCGAAGCCGATGACTTCGAGCTTCCTGCCGCCCAGTACGCCACCCGCCTTGTTGATCTCGTCGGCGATGAACTGGGCCTGCCGCAAGCCGCTCGTGCCGACGGCCGCGAACGGTCCGGACAGCGGATCGATGAACGCGATCCGTACCGGGTCGGCGGCAAAGCCCGGAAACGCGATCACGCCTGCGGCAAGGGCCGCGGCGAGCCGCGTGAACTGTCTGCGATCGATCATGGAGTCCCTCCTCTCGTATCAATGAGTATTGCCGTCGTCCGAAGTGTTCGTCCGAGGAGGCGACAGTCTTACGAGTATTTGTACCGCTGTCCAGTCTGCGGCGGCGCCCGCGCATTGCGCGTTCGCTGCAGGTTGCGATATTGCGCCGCAACAGCGGCCGTTGCTGCGCGCTGCGGTTTGACGCAGGTCAACGTCCGCAGCGCGCGTCGGCCTAGCCGCTGTTGCGCAGACCGGCGGCCACCCCGTTGATCGTCAGGTGGATCGCGCGCTTGGTGCGCGCGTCGGTGTCGCCCGCACGATAGCGTTCGAGCAGCTCGATCTGGAGGTGATTGAGGGGGTCGAGGTAGGGAAAGCGGTTGCGGATCGAGCGCGCGAGCGTCGGGTTGTCCTCGAGGAATTCGGTGCGCCCGGTGATCGCGCGCAGCCAGCTGCGCGTGCGCTGCCACTCGGCGGCGATCATGCCGAAGACGCGCTCGCGCAGCGCCCGGTCGGGCACCAGCTCGGCGTAGCGCGAAGCGATGCCGAGATCGGTCTTGGCGAGCACCATGTCGATGTTCGACAGCAGCGTGCGGAAGAACGGCCAGCGCTCGTGCATGCTGCGCAGAACCTCGAGCGGCCGGCCCTCGCGCTCGACCCAGCGCTCCACGGCGGAGCCGAATCCGTACCAGCCCGGCAGCATCACGCGGCACTGGCTCCAGCTGAACACCCAGGGAATCGCGCGCAGATCCTCGAGTCGTGCCGAGCCCTTGCGCGCCGCGGGGCGGCTGCCGATGTTGAGGTCGGCGATCTCGGCGATCGGCGTCGAGGCGCGAAAATACTCGAGGAAACCGGGTGTCTCGCGCACCAGCGCGCGGTAGGCGCGCAGCGCGAGCGCCGAGAGCGATTCCATGACCTGCGCATCCTGTTCGCGCTCGATGTCGCTGCGCGGGCGCTCGGCCAGGCTCGCCTCCATCACCGAGGCCACCAAGACCTCCAGGTTGCGCCGCCCCGATTCCGGATCGGCGTACTTGCTTGCGATGACCTCGCCCTGCTCGGTCATGCGCAGCGCGCCGTCGACGGTTCCCGCGGGCTGCGCGAGGATCGCGTCGTGGCTCGGGCCGCCACCGCGGCCGATCGTGCCGCCGCGGCCGTGGAAAAGGCGCAGTCGCACACCGTGGCGCTGTGTGACTTCGAGCAGCGCGCTCGACGCCTTGTGCAGCGACCAGCTCGAGGTCAGGAAGCCCCCGTCCTTGTTGCTGTCGGAATATCCGAGCATCACCTCCTGAGAATCGCCGCGTGCGGCGACCCAGGCACGGTAGACCGGCTGGCGCAGCGCAGCGTCGAGCACTTCGTGCGCGCGCTCCAGATCATCGATCGATTCGAACAGCGGAATGATGTCGAGGTCGAGCCGCGGCGGATCGCCCGGGCGCAGCAGCCCTGCCTCGCGCAACAGCGTGCCGACTTCGAGCAGATCGGACACCGACGTGCAGTGCGAGATCACGCTGTGCGGTACCGCGCGCGGTCCGAAGCGCCTGAGACCGTCCGCGGCCGTCGCGAGGACCGCCAGCTCGCTGCCCGTGGCCGGCGAATACTCGAGGTGCGGAGAGCGCAGCGGGCGCGGCCCGCCGAGTTCCTCCGCCAGGAGTGCGACGCGCGCGCCCTCATCGAGGCTGCCGTAGTCGGGTTCGACATTGGCGCGCGCGAGTAGCTCGGCGACCACGCGCTCGTGCTCGGCGGCGTCCTGGCGCAGGTCGATCGGCGCGAGATGGAACCCGAATACGCTCACCTGCCGGCGCAGGTCACGCAATGCGCCCTGCGCGAGCAATCCGGCACCTTGCGTCTCCAGGCCGCGCGCGATCACGTCGAGGTCCGCGGCAAAGGCGTCGGGTCCGGGGTACGCCGGACGCGAGACCGTCGGCTCGGGACGCGCCTGCAGGCCGGTCAGCGGCAGGGCGGTCGCCGCGAGGCGCGCATAGATCGCGCTGAAGGCGCGGCGGTAGGGCTCGTCGCTGCGATACGGCGAGTCATCGCCCGAGGCATCGGCGAGGGCGGCGATCTCCGCGGGCGCCGCCTTGATGCGGGTCGACAGCGACAGCGCCTTGCCGAGCGCATCGACCCGCTTGAGATAGAGGCTGAAGACGCGACGCGCCTGCTCACTGAGCGCGTACCCGAGCACCTCCGCGGTGACGAAGGGGTTGCCGTCGCGGTCACCCCCGATCCAGCTGCCGACGGTCAGAAAGGGGGGCAGCGCATCACCGGCCTCGATGCCGAAGCGCGCGGCGAGTTCGGCCTCCAGCGCTGCGTAGACCTCCGGCAGCACGGCGAAGAAGGTCATGTCGAAGTACGCAAGGCCGTTGGCGATTTCGTCCTTCACGTCGAGCTTCGCCAGGCGCAGCATCGAGGTGAGCCACAGCCGCAGCACTTCGCGGCCCAGCGCGGCATCGCGCGCGGCATCCTGCGGCAAGCCGATCAGGCGTGCGATTTCGCGCTCGCAGTCCAGCACGCTCTGGCGCTGTACCTCGGTCGGGTGGGCGGTCAGCACAGGACTGATCTGGGCCCGCGAAAACCACGCGCGCAGCGCCTGCGGCGTGACGCCCGCGCTCCGTATCCGCGCGAGCGCATGCGAAAAACTTCCCGGGCGCGGCGCTGCGTCGACGTCGGCGTGCGCAAGGCGGCGGCGATGCTGCTGCGCATCCTCGGCGATATTGAGCAGCTGCGAGAAGTAGCTGAACGCGCGCACAACATGCAGTGTCTGCTCGATGTCGAGCCCGTCGAGCTGGGCCTCGAGCTCGGCCTTGACGCGCGCCGTGTCCGCCTCGGGATCATCCTCGCTGCGCCGGAAGTTGACCGCGGTCTGGCGGATCGACTCGATCCGCTCGAGCATTGCTTCGCTGACCTGTGCGCCGATCACCTCGCCGAGCAATCGGCCGAGCAGGCGCCGGTCATCGCGCAGCTGCGCGTCCTTGGCGTCCGTCAGGTTGTTCGAGGTTTCGGGCACGCGCCTAGCGCTCGCGCCAGTCGACGACGGCATCGAGGGCGGCGCGGGCCGTGCGGAACTGGTTGGCAGGATGCTGCGGATCCTCGAAGCCGAACGAGATGCCGCAGACGATCTGGCGGTCGTTCGGCAGGTCGAAGAATTCGCGCGTGAACTGCGGATGGCGCGCGAGCGCGGCCTGCGCGATCGAGGCGACGCCGAGGCTTCTTGCGGCCAGCGCGAAGTTGCTGACGTAGGCGCCGCAGTCGATCGCGCCGTAGACGCCGAGCGCTTCGTCGGTGGTGACGATCGCGGCGTGCGGCGCGCCGAAAAGATGGAAGTTCTCCATCGTCTGGCGCGCGCCGGCTGCGCGGTCGCCGCGCGGCACGCCGACCGCGGCGTAGAGCTGGAAGCCGCATTCGCGCCGCCGCTCGAGGTAGACGCCGCGGTACTCGCGCGGAAAGGGGTAGTCCGGGGTCGCCTCGTGCGTCTGTGCGTAGTCGTAAAGCGCCTTGCGAAAGCGCTCGGTCGCCGCACCCGCGGTGATCACGAGTTTCCAGGGCTGCGAGTTGCACCACGACGGCGTACGCTGCGCAAGCGCGAGAATCCTGTCGATCGTTTGGCGCGGCACCGGGGTCGCGAGAAAGCCGCGACAGCTGTAGCGCTCGGCGAGGAGGGTAGCGAAGGCGTCGGTCTGTGCGGTCATGTCGGGTTCGCGCGGTTAGTGAGGTCGGGTCGATCAGGCGGCGAGCTTACCGCAGCCGCTGTGGTCTAATCGCTCGCCGAAGGAGGGCAGGCAATGACCAGTCGCATCCTGATCGCGCAAGCAAAGCACGAGACGAACACCTTCTCCAGGCTGCCGACCGACCTGGACGCCTACGCCAAGCGCATGCTGTGCACCGGCGCGGACATCCCGCGGGCAGTGCGCGGCACGAACAGCGAGCTCGGCGGATTTCTCGAGCTTGCCGAGCAGGCAGGCTGGGTGACGTCGTTTGGCCTGGCTGCCGACGCGACACCCTCGGGTCGGCTCACCGCCGCCTGCTGGGCGCATCTCAAGACGGCGATCCTCGATACGCTCGAGCGCGAAGGCCCCTTCGACGGCGTCCTGCTCGCGCTCCACGGTGCGATGGTCACCGAGACCACCGAGGATGGCGAGGGCGATCTGCTGGGCGAGATCCGTGAGCGCGTCGGCGTCGATCTGCCGATCGTCGCGACGCTCGACCTGCATGCCAACGTGAGCGACGCGATGGCGCGCCACGCCAGCGCATTCGTCACCTACCGCAGCTATCCGCACGTCGACATGGGGGCGCGCGGCATCGAGGCGGCGCAGTTGCTGCTGCGCGCGCTGCGTGGCGAGATCCGGCCGCGTACCCTGGTGCGGCGCGGACCGCAGCTCGACGGCGCCGACCACGGGCGCAGCCAGTCCGGCCCGATGGTCGGACTGCTGCAACGCGCCGCGCAGCACATGCGCGCGCCCGGCATCCTCGTGGTCAACGTCCAGGCCGGCTTTCCCTGGGCGGACATCCGCGACGTCGGCCCCTCGATCGCGGTCAGCTACGACGCGCATGTCGACGGCGCCGCCGCGCGCGCGGCGGCGATCGCCGAGGAGATGATGGGCTTCGTCTGGGAGACGCGGCGCGAGAAGTCGATCGCGCTGTCGAGCCCGGCGGCGGCGATGGCGCGCTGCGCAGGCACGGAATCCGACGGCCGGCCGGTGGTGCTCGCCGATTTCAGCGACAACCCGGGCGGCGGCAGCTACGGCGATTCGACCGCGCTGCTGCGAGCGATGGTCGAGGCGCGCCTCGAGAACGCCGCGTTCGCGACGATTGCCGACGCCGAGGCCGCGGCGATCGCGCATCGCGCCGGCGCCGGGGCGGAGATCCGCGTGCCGCTCGGCGGCAAGCACGACGCCGCGCTCTCGCCGGGGCTCGAGGTCGCGGCGCGCGTCGTGTCGCTCTCGGACGGCCGCTTCGTCTACGAGGGGCCGATGCAGCGCGGGATTGCGGCGTCGATGGGGCCGACTGCGGTGCTGAAGATCGGCGGCGTCGAGGTCGTGGTCGCCTCGAATCGCTTCCAGGTCTACGACCGCTGCTTCTTCGTCTCGCAGGGCATCGACCCGGCGGCGAAGCGCGTGCTCGCGGTGAAATCCGCGCACCACTTCCGCGCCGCCTTCGAGCCGATGGCCCGCGAGGTGATCGTCGTCGACGCCGCCGGGATCACCTCGCCCGATCCGAAGAAGTTTCCCTACCGCAACGTGCGGCGGCCGGTGTGGCCGCTCGACATGGATTAGCGGCGTCAGCGCCGGGCGGCGCTGTGATCTAATGCAGCGCATGCTCGACCCGAGTCAAATCGAGACGCACTACGCGAAAAGCGGTGGGCTGAACATCGCCTACCAGGTCTTCGGCGAAGGCGCGGTCGACCTGGTGTTCATTCCGGGCTGGGCGTCGAACGTTGAGAACATCTGGACGCTGCCCGAATTCGCGCAGTTTGCGGAGAAGCTCGCGCAGTTCGCCCGCGTGATCCTGCTCGATCGGCGCGGCACGGGCTTGTCCGATCCGGTGCCTGACCCGCCGACGCTCGAAGAGCGCATGGATGACGTGCGCGCAGTTCTTGACGCTGCCGCTTGGGAGCGCGCGGCGATCTGGGGCGTCTCGGAAGGCGGGCCGATGGCGATGCTGTTCGGCGCGACCTATCCGGAGCGGGTCACCGCTGTCCTGCTCTACGGAACCTTCGCGCGCTTTGCACGCGCGGACGACTACGCACCGGGCTATCCGCAGGCGTGGATCGACAGATTTCTCGCGATGATCGAGAACAGCTGGGGCACGGGCGAGCTGTCGCGCGGCTTTGCGCCGAGCGTCGCGGGCGACGTCGCCGAAATGCGGAGGCTCGCGCGCCTCGAGAGACTGGCGATGAGCCCGGGGACCGCGCACAAGCTGTTCACGCTATTGACGCAAACCGACGTGCGCCATGTGCTCCCGGCGATCCGCGTGCCGACGCTGATCTTGCACCGCGTGGACGATCAGCCTGTGCGCGTCGAGCACGCGCGATACCTCGCGCAACACATCGCCGGCGCGAAGTACGTCGAGCTTGCGGGCGACGACCACATGCCGATGATGGGCGACGTCGACGCGCTGCTGAACGAGGTGCGTGAATTCCTCACCGGTGAGCGCGCAGCACCTGAAGTCGACCGGGTGCTCACGACGATCCTGTTCTGCGATATCGTCGATTCGACCACGCACGCCGAGCAAGTGGGCGACGGCGTCTGGAAAGGGCTGCTCGAGCGCTTCTATGCGCTGGCGAACGACAAGCTGAAGCACTTTCGCGGCCGCCTGCTCGACTCCGCAGGGGACGGCCTGTTCGCCGCGTTCGATGGTCCGGCGCGCGCGGTGCGCTGCGGCGCGGCGCTCGCCGAGGCGGTGCAGGCGTTGGGTGTGCGGCTGCGGGTCGGCGTGCACACCGGCGAGTGCGAGGTGCTCGGCGAGAAGTACAGCGGCATCGCGGTGCACCTCGGCGCGCGCGTCGCGGGCGCCGCCGAGCCGGGTCAGGTGCTGGTCACCTCGACGGTGAAGGACCTGGTCGTCGGCTCGGGGCTGCGCTTCGAGGAGCTCGGCCCGCGCACGCTCAAGGGCGTTGCCGAGCCCTGGGCGCTGCATCGGCTGAGCTGAGGCCTTCGCGCCCGCGCCGCGGGAGCCGCCGTGCGGCAAGCGTCGGCGCCTGTGCCGCGTCTGCACCGCGACCTCCGGCGCGGAATCTCTCGTCCACGCTTCTCCGGCTAGAATGCTTGCGCGATGCTGACATCCGCCGACAACGAGCTGTTGGTGCGCACCGGAGCCGGGTCCGCCATGGGCGGGTACTTCCGGCGCTTCTGGCAGCCGGTTGCGCTGTCGCGCGAGATTGGCGAACCGGATGGGCCGCCGATTCGCGTCAAGGTGATGGGCGAGGATCTGGTGGCGTTTCGGGACACCGAGGGCAGGGTGGGGCTGATCGAGCCGCACTGCGCGCATCGCGGCGCGAATCTGTTCTTCGGGCGCAACGAAGAGTGCGGCATTCGCTGCGTCTATCACGGCTGGAAATACGACGTGAATGGCAACTGCGTCGACATGCCGAACGTGCCGGCCGGTACCGCCTACCACGACAAGATCTCGATCAAGGCCTACCCGACACGCGAATTCGGCGAAATCGTCTGGGCCTATTTAGGGCCGCCCGAGCGTATCCCCGAGGACGTTCCGCAACTGGAATTCGGCTTGCTGCCGCCCTCGCACCGCTACGTGACGAAGCGGCTGCAGGCGTGCAACTGGGCGCATTCGATGGAAGGCGCGCTCGACACGGCCCACTTCTCGTTTCTGCACATGCCGGCGCCCACGCAGTTCTCCAACGAGAACGCGACCGTCGCAGCGGACGAACGTCGCCTGCGCTGGCTGCGCGACGACCCGATGCCGCGGTTTACGATCCTCGAGCACGAGGTCGGCTTCGTGGTCGGTGGCGCGCGCCGCGCCGACCACGGCGAGCTCTACTGGCGCATCACGCAATTCATGGTGCCGGCCCACTCGGTGACGCCCTCGGCGATGCCCGGCGAGATCTATTACGGCTATAGCTGGGTGCCGATTACGGACGAATCCTGCTGGATCTACGTCTATGCCTGGAGCCCCGAGCGGCCGATTGCCGATGACGAACGCACCCGGTTCGACCAGGGCGGCTTCGGACAGTTTGCCGCGCTCGGGCCTGGATTCGTGCCGCTGCGCAACCGCGCGAACGACTACCTGATCGACCGCGACGAGCAGAAGCAGCGCTCGTTCACCGGCGTACGCGGCGTCGCGGAGCAGGACGCGATGGCGCAGGACAGCCAGGGATTCATCGCCGACCGTACGCGCGAACACCTGACGCCTACCGATGTCGCGATCGTTCGCTTCCGGCGCATCATGCTGGGCGGCGTAGCCGCCCTGCGCGAGGGCAAGGAGCCGGCGGCGGTGCGGTGTCCGGAACACTACGCGCTGCGGGGTGGCGGGTGCCTTGCGCCGGAGAATCTGTCGTTCGAGGAGGTCATGCGCCAACGATTCGGCAGCACACAGGGCAGAGCCCCGTCTGCCGGCTGCGCGATCAAGGATCCCGGTTGAGCCGCTCGAGCCCCAGAGCGGCACGCAGATCTGCGGTCGCAGCGGCCTTCGCCTCCTCGAGCGGAATCCCGGTGCCGTCGGCGATCTTCACCACGGCGTTGAACGAGGCGACGATCGCCGCCGCGTCGACCAGGGCGGCTGCCCCGAGCGCGCGATAGACGGCCATGCGTGCGCGCGTTCGGCGCGCCCGATCGCTGGCCAGCACCGACTCGGCGAATTCGAGCAGCGGCCCCGCCTGCGGTACCCGCGATTCGGCGCCGTCACCCCCGAGTGCAGAGGCGACATCGAAGCGCTCGCCAGCATGTTGGCCGCTCGCACGGAGCAGCGCCGTATGGCTGACGGTTCAGTAGTAGCAGCCGTTCAGCGCCGACACGCGCCCCGCGAGCAGCTCGATCTGCGCATGCGTCAGCGCGCGATACTCGGTGTCGAAGTCGCGGATCTCGCGGTCCTTCAGGTAGAGCTCCACGTCCAGGTCGAAGAAGTTGAAGACCTCCTGCGGCACCAGGCTCAAGGCACGGTGAATGTTTTTATCGCCGTGCACCGCGTAGGGATTCGGCTCGTCCGGCGTCAGCGCCTGCGGGGCCACTGTGGACACCCAGGCGAGATCGCGCACCGCGCCGGCCGGACGCTTGCGCGAGGGCGCGCCAGGCTGCGGCGCGGGCAGCGGGCGCTGATCCAGTCCGAGCGCGCGGTCGAAGGCATCGAGCGCCGTGACGAGCGCGACGACGCCGACGGTCTCGACGTACTGCTCTTCGCTGATACCCGTTGCGCACATCGCTTCAACCCAGCTGCGCTTGATGCGACCCGCATCGGTCGCCAGCCGGTGGACGATTTCGATCACCGTTCCGGGCAGCTCGCCGAGCCCGTCGTGTGACCCTCGCTCGGCGTAGGGCGACAGGGCGTTCTTGCGGCGCCGGCACAGCGCGCAGGCGTGCGCGTTGCGCATTTCGGCGGCGATGGCGAGCCGCTCGGCCGCGCTCCACCAGGTTCCCGGTTCGGCGAGCCGCGCCCAGGCGCGTTGCACCTCGCGCGCCAGGCCTTCGCGAAGGGGCAGGTCAATTGCGTCGAGGCGGTTTGAATCTCGCATGGCAGCTCCGGGGTCGATGAGATACGTCAGTCTCGTGCTTTGCGCTGCGCAGCGAATTTAGCAGAGACGATCCAGCCTTCGCCGCGCGGCAGGCGCGGCGGCAGGCCGTAGTTCGGTTGCGTCAGCGCCCAGGCAGCCTGGGTGGCGCAGAGCACCGCGTCGAGGCAATCGCCGCTTGCGTCGTCGACCAGCCGGCCGCGCAGCGTGGGACGCGCAAATTCGACACGGATGCCGAGTCGTGGCGCGCCTGCTTCGAGCGCCGCGACGATCGCCCGGCGCGACGCGCGACGCGCGGGCGTTTGCTTGGCGCGTGCATCGCTCTTGTACGACGCGCGCGTGATCGCTCGCGCGAGCAGCCCGGGATAGGCCTCGAGCGCCACACGCGAACGGTCGCCCGCGGCGAGACCCGGGACGTGCAGCCCTGCCGCCGCGAGGCGCGGCGCGCCCTCGTGAAACATGAGCGCGACCGGCGGATTGACCAGCTTCATCGGGCTCGACGAGCCGGCGGGCCGGTCGGTTGCGCGATGCGCGTACTTGCGCCCGGACGGGCGCGCCGCGCGGTAGCCGTCGAGCACGCCGCGCAGCTCGCTGCGCGACAGCGCGGCGCAGAAGGCGACGAGCGTTTGCCAGGTTCTCGGCCAGCGCAGGTCGACGAGCAGCTCACGCGGCAAGCCGAAGGGGAAGTCGAAGCCGCCGACCCAGGGGCCGGGCTGCACGAGGAAGTGCTCGAAGGCGGCGAAATCGGCGAGCGGCGTGAGCGCTTCGATTCGCAGGCGCCGCCCTCGCGCGCTGCCCGAGGCGACCACGATCGGTTTTGTCCTGCGCGGCGTCGAGGTGAAATCGACGCCGACGATCCTCACCGCGGCCCGTCCGTCGGCTCAGCGTCCGCGCGCGGCCTTCGCCGCCAGGCGGACGATCTCGAAGACCGCATAGCCCATCAGTGCCGCGCCGAGCGCGACCAGCAGCCAGGCCTTTGGCGGATCGCCGAGCGCAGGCGCAAACGACGGCGGCGCATCGGCCGCGAGGCCGTAGATGCCGAGCCCCGCAACGGCGGCGCCGAGAACATCGATCGCGATCAGCTGCAGCGGAATACGCATTCGCCCGGGCTCGCCTGCGCTCATGCACCGGCCTCGGCGAGCGCCTGCGCGGACAGGTTGTGGATACGGCCGACGCCGGCGATGAAGCGCGCGGACTGCGGCTGGATCGCCCAGAAGGAAAAATCGACCAGCTCGAAGTTGATCGCGGCGGCGGGATAGCGTGCGAGCCAGGCGCGCTTGAGCGCCTCGAACGCGGCGCCGTCGTTCGCGAGCCGCGTGGCGCTGCCGCGCAGCGTCACCCGCGCGAGGCTGTAAGGATCGGCACGCGCGTCGTCGTGCTGCGCGATCGAAAGCGCGACGCGCGGGTCGCGCGCCATGTCCTGGGTATGCCAGGCGAGGCGGCTGACATGGACGTGGAAGCTCGACAGGTCCGCCGCGGGCAGGAACAGGGTCATCGAGACCATCGGCGCGCCCTCGCGCAGCGTGCCCAGATGGGCGATGCGCGCGCCGCGCAGGAGCTGCTGCAGGGTGGCGCGCTCGTCGGCGTTCATCGCGGCCATTGTAAACTTCATGCCGGACAATCCCCGGATTCCGCTTGCGCTACGAGCTCCTGGTCGGCCTGCGCTATACGCGCGCCAAGCGCCGCAACCATTTCATCAGCTTCATCTCCGCCATCTCGATGGCCGGCATCGCGCTTGGGGTCGCTGCCCTGATCGTGGTGCTGTCGGTGATGAACGGCTTCCAGCAGGAGCTGCGCACGCGCATTCTCGCGGTGGTCTCGCACGTGCAGGTTTTCGGCGCGGACGGCCGGCTCGGCAACTGGGAGGGGGTCGCGGCGGCCGCGGCCCGCCAGCCGCGGGTGCTCGCGGTCGCCCCGTTCGTCAGTGCGCAGGGGATGTTCGCCCGCGGCAGCAACGTGCGCGGCGCGATGGTGCGCGGCATCCTGCCCCAGCGCGAGCTGCGGGTGTCCGACATCGGCCGCCACATGCGCAGCGGCAGCCTCGAGGCGCTGCGTGCCGGCGCGTTTCGCGTCATCCTCGGTGCCGATCTCGCGCGCGCGCTCGGTGCGCTGCCGGGCGACAAGGTGACGCTGATCGCGCCGCAGGGGCTGGTGACCCCCGCCGGGGTCATTCCCCGCCTCAAGCAGTTCACGGTCGCGGGGCTGTTCGAGGTGGGCATGTACGAGTACGACTCGGGCCTCGCGCTGATCCATCTCGAAGACGCCCAGAAGCTCTACCAGATGGACGCGCAGGTCTCCGGACTGCGGCTCAAGCTCGACGACCTGTTTGCCGCGCGCAGCGTCGCGCGCGCGATGACCCGCGGCCTCGGCGGAGCGAGCTACGCGGTCGACTGGACGCGCAGCCACGCGAACTTCTTCCGCGCGGTGGAGATCGAGAAGCGCATGATGTTCATCATTCTCACGCTGATCGTCGCGGTGGCGGCATTCAACATCGTGTCGACGCTGGTGATGCTGGTCACCGACAAGAACGCCGATATCGCGATCCTGCGCACGCTCGGCGCGCTGCCCGGCTCGATCATGCAGATCTTCATCGTGCAGGGCGCGCTGATCGGCGTGATCGGCACGCTGGCCGGCGTCGTTCTCGGCGTGCTGCTCGGGCTGAACGTCGATACCGTGGTTCCCGCGATCGAGCACCTGCTCGGCTTCAAGTTCCTCGCCAAGGACGTGTACTTCATCACCGATCTGCCCTCGGACGTCCAGCTGCGCGACGTGCTGACGATCGCGCTGGTCTCGCTCGTGCTGTCGTTCGTCGCGACGCTCTACCCGAGCTGGCGCGCATCGCGTCTGAATCCCGCGGAGGCGCTGCGCTATGAGTGAGGCCGCCGCGCGCACGCCGGTGCTCGCCTGCCGGGGGCTGCGCAAGACCTACCAGGGCCCGCAGCCGGTGCCGGTGCTCACGGGCGTCGACTTCGCGATCGGGCCGCGCGAGCGGACCGCGATCATGGGCAAGTCGGGCTCGGGCAAGTCGACGCTGCTGCACCTGCTCGGTGGGCTCGACGCGCCGAGCGGGGGCGAGGTGCTGATCGACGGTCGGCCGTTCGGCGCGATGCGCGAGGCCGAGCGCGGCCGCGTGCGCAACGAGAAGCTCGGCTTCGTGTACCAGTTCCACCACCTGCTGCCCGAATTCACCGCCGAGGAGAACGTCGCGATGCCGCTGTTCATCCGGCGTCTGCCGCGCGGCGAGGCGCTGGCCCGTGCGCGCCGGGTGCTCGACGAGATCGGGCTCGGCGCGCGGATTGCGCATCTGCCGGGCGAGCTCTCGGGCGGCGAACGGCAGCGCTGCGCGTTCGCCCGCGCGCTGGTCACCGAGCCCGCGGTGGTGCTTGCCGACGAGCCCACCGGCAACCTCGACATGCATACCGCCGACGAGGTGTTCGAGGCGATGCTCGCGCTCTCGGCGGCGCGCGGCACGGCATTCGTCATCGTGACCCACGACGCAGCGCTCGCCGCGCGCGCCGGACGCATACTCGAGCTGCGCGACGGGCGGCTCTTTCCCGCGTCCGGCGGCTGACCGGCACGCAGCGGTCCAACGGTTTCCGGGAGTAGCGGCATGGCCAAGATCCGGCTCAAGCAACTGCGCAAATTCCTCAAGCCCTACCGCATCACGCACGGCAAGGGTTTCCGCCTCAAGGACCACGATCCGGGCGACACGCACGGCTTTCGCTCGGAGGACAAGGGCGAGGCCAAGGCGCTGCTCGCGCGTGGCGTCGAATGGCTCAGCGAGGCGCAGGCCAAGCTCTACGCGCAGGACCGCTGGAGCGTGCTGCTCGCTTTCCAGGCGATGGATGCCGCGGGCAAGGACGGCACCATCAAGCATGTGATGTCGGGCGTGAACCCGCAGGGCGTGCAGGTCACCTCGTTCAAGGCGCCGTCGGCCGAGGAGATGGATCACGACTTCATGTGGCGCTGCATGAAGGCCCTGCCCGAGCGCGGCCGCATCGGGATCTTCAACCGCAGCTACTACGAGGAGGTGCTCGTGGTGCGGGTGCACGAGGCGTTGCTCGCGAAGCAGAAGCTGCCCGCGCAGCTGGTTTCGAAAGACATCTGGGCCGAGCGTTTCGAGGACATCGTCAACATCGAGCGCTATCTCGCGCGCAACGGCACGGTGATGCTGAAGTTCTTCCTCAACCTGTCGCGCGGCGAGCAGAAGAAGCGCTTTTTCGAGCGGCTCGACGTGCCTGACAAGAACTGGAAGTTCTCGAGCGCGGACGCGCGCGAGCGCGGCTACTGGAAAGCGTACATGAAGGCCTATCAGGACATGATCCGGCACACGGCGACGCCGCAGGCGCCGTGGTACGTGGTGCCTGCCGACAACAAGTGGTTCAGTCGCCTGGTCGTCGCCGCCGCGATCGTCGAGGCCATGGAAGGACTCGACCTGCACTACCCGAAGGTCGACGCGGCGAAGAAAAAGGAGCTTGCGGCCGCGCGTCAGCTGCTAAACGCCGAGGAGGGCTGAGCGCGGGGCGCGGCCTGCCGTCGGGGCGCTATTTCTCGGTCAGCGTCCACACGCCGTCCCAGTCTGCGGACGGCGGCGCGTTCAGATAGTGGCGCGCGCGCTCGACGTAGATCGCGCAGACCCGGTCGTCCCCGCGCAGGCGCATGGCCTCGGTGAACGACGCCGCGGCCTCCTTGAAGCGCCGCCCGCGGTACTGGTCCATCGCCAGCTGATAGCGCTGCAGGAACTCGGGCAGCTTCGGGAAGCTTTGCGCGTCGTGGAAGTCGAGAATCTCGTGCACCGCGATCGGCTTGGTCTTGCCCTTGACGATCACGTTGTCGACGACCCGGCTGCGGTAGGTGCCGCGCAGCTTGCGGAACGTATGGTCGCTGACCAGGATCTGCGTGCCGTAGGTCTTGCACGCGCCCTCGAGCCGGGAGGCGAGGTTGACGCCGTCGCCGATCATGGTGAAGTCCATGCGCTTGGGCGAGCCGATGTTCCCCGCGATCAGGCTGTCCGTGTTCAGGCCGATGCCGATGTGCACCGGTGGCTTGCCTTCCGCAATTCGGCTCGCGTTCCACTCGCTCAGAATGCGGATCATGCCGACCGCGGCGCGCACGGCACGATCCTCGTCGTCCTCGTGCGGCACCGGCACGCCGAAGCCGGCCATGATCGCGTCGCCGATGAACTTGTCGAGCATCCCGCCATGCGCCTGGATGCACTCGACCATCAGCGTGAAGTACTCGTTCAGCAGGCTGACGGTCGCCGCGGCGCCGAGCCGCTCGGTGACCGTGGTGAAGCCGCGGATATCGGAAAACAGCACGGTCGCGGTGATCGCCTGGCCGCCGAGCAAATCGGCGCCCGTCGACATCAGCTGGTCGGCGATCGAGGCGTCCATGTAGCGCGCCATGGTGGCCTTCATCCGCTTTTCCGTGCTGATATCGTCGATCAGCAGCATCGTGCCGAGCGCCTTGCGCTCGCCGCGCAGCGGCATCACGGTGAGGTTGACCGAAACCGACTCGTTGTCGACCTGCAGCTGCGCGTCCATCGAGGTCTCGAGTGCCTGGGTTTCCTCGACCCGCTTCACCCGCTCGATCACCCAGGCGTTCGCCCCGGCGAAGATCGTCTCGACCGGCTGCTGCGCGAGCGCGCCCGGGCGGACGCGCAGGATGCGGTGCCCCGCGGTGTTGCAGGTGACGACCTTGCCGGCCTCGTCGAGCGTCAGCACGCCGTTGGTCATCGACTCGAGCATGCTCTCGTTGTAGTTCTTCATCGCCTGCACGTCGGCGAACAGCTTCGCGTTCTCCAGGGCGATCGACACCTGCGCGGTGAACGCCTTCAGGCGCTGCTCGTCCTCCCCGGTGAACGGGCCGGTGCGCTTGTTCAGTACCTGCGTCACGCCGATCGTCTTGCCCTGCTGGTTCACGACCGGCACGCACAGGATCGAGCGCGTAAAGAACCCGGTCTTCTTGTCGAACGCGGGGTTGAAGCGCAGGTCGGCGTAGGCGTAGGGGATGTTGATCGCCCTGCCCGAGGTGAAAACCGCGCCCGCGATGCCGAGGTGGTTCGGCAGGCGGATCTGCGTGGCATCGAGCCCCTGGCCGACTTCGGACCAGAGCTCGTTCGTCTTTTCGTCGTTCAGGAACAGCGTCGAGCGCTCGGCGTCGAGCATGCGCGTCGCCTCGCTCATGACCTTCTGCAGGAGCGAGCCGATCTTGATGTCGGCGGTCATCTCCGAGACCATGTCGAGGAACTCGAGCTCCTGCTTGCGGATCGCGTTCATGCGCTCGATGTACTGCGCGGTCTGCAGCGCGATCGCGCCCTGGGTGGTCATCTCCTCGAGCAGCCCGGCGTCGCGGCGCGTGAACCGTCCCTTCATCTTGTTCAGGGCCTGCGCGACGCCGATGACTTCCCCTTTCACGGTGCGGATCGGCACGCAGCAGATGCTCTGCGTGACGTAGCCGGTCTGCTCGTCGATCGAGCGGTTGAAGCGCGCGTCGGCGTAGGCGTCGTGAATGATCAGGACTTCGCCGGTCTGGAAGACGTGCCCGGCGATGCCGCTCGAGTTCAGCAGGCGGATTTCGCGATTGATGTTGCCCTGTGCGACGCGCGAGTAGAGCTCGCCGGTGGCCTCGTCGTTCAGGAACAGCGACCCGCGCTCGGCGCCGATTTCCCTGGAGGTCAGCGCGATCAGCGTGTAGAGGACCTCGTCGAGCGAGTCCATCGCGGCCATCTTGCGCGTGATGTCGAGCATCAACTCGACGTGACGCAGCCGCCGCGTGCCGTCCGACGCGCTGCCCGCGCGGCGCTTGGGCGCCGCCCCGGACGGCGGCTTCAAGTGCGCGCGCTCATCCTTCATCGCGCTGCTCCAGCTGGGCGCGAAGGTCGCGCACCGTCGTCTGCAGCTGCGCGAGCGCGCTCTGGTTCTGACGCTCGAGCGCCAGTTCGCGGTCGGCGTGCGCGGCGTGGTCGCGCTCCATCGCGTCGCGCAGCGCTTCGGCCGCACGCTTGAGCTGCACGTTCTCCTCGGAGAGCGACAGGATGGCCTGTTGAATCGCGCTGTCGCGCTCGGCCTCGGCGCGCTCGAGGCGGTTGCGCAGCGCTTCCACCGCGGCGCGCAGATCCTTGATCTCCGTGGCGGCCTGCTGCACGGCATCCGCGACCGCTTTCTCGCGCTCGCCCTCGGCGCGCTCGAGCACTGCGCGCAGCGTGTCGACGGTGGCGTGCAGCTGGGCGACCTCCTCCGCCGAGGCGGTGATCGCGCGCTGCACCTCGGCCTCTTTGTCGGCGAGGCTGCGCTCGAGCGCGTCGCGCGTCGCGTAGAGCGCGCGCTTCAGTTCTTCGACGTCGCGCGCATCGATCGTCGAGCGCTCCAGCGGCAAAGGCTGCGGGCTCGCGCCCGAGCGCGGGTTGGCGGATGGCGTCGGCAAGATTCGTCTCCCCTGGGTGGCGATGCTATCACCGGGGCGCCGAGGAACGGGCCTCGGTCGGCCGGTCGGCCGGTCGGCCGGCCGACGCGCCGCGTCATCGCGCCGACCGGGTGCCGCGTTGAACGCTCGACGATGACCTGGGCGGCTCTGGCATTCGCGCTCGGCGCGGCGCTCCTGCAGCAGCAAGCGGTGCTGCCGGCGGCGCACTGGCTGTGGGCGCTGCCGTTCGCCGCCGCCCTGGGCCTGTGGGGCGCCCTGCGCCCGGCGGGCGGCGCCCGCCTGCTGGCGGCATCCGCGGCGCTCGCTGCGGGATTCCTGTGGGCGGCAAGCCAAGCGCAGCTGCGCCTCGCGGACCGGCTTGCGCCGGCGCTCGAGGGATCGGATCTCGCCATCGTCGGCGTCGTGAGCGGCTTGCCGAGCGCCAGCGAACGCGTCGTGCGCTTTGATTTCGAACCGGAGGCAGCGCCGGGCGGCCTGCGCCTGCCGCGGCGGATCCGCCTGGCCTGGTATCGAGCGACGCCCGGCGAGGCGAACGCGACGTCGCCGGCACGGGCGATCGACGCCGCCGACTTCGCGCCCCCGGTGCCGCAGCCCGGAGAGCGCTGGCGGCTGGCCGTGCGGCTCAAGCGCCCGCACGGGCTGTTCAATCCGGGCGCTTTCGACTACGAGGCCTGGCTCTTCGAGCGCGGCATCGGCGCCACCGGCACCGTCCGCCGCGGGATCGCAGACGCGCGAAACGAGCGCCTTGGCGCGCGCGATCGCGCGCTCGATCGCGTCACGCGCGTGCGGGCGGCGGTACGCGCGCGCTTTTTCCGCGTGCTCGGCGAGCGGCCTGCCGCGGGCATCCTCGCGGCGCTCGCGGTTGGCGATCAGCGCGCGATCGCCAATGAGGAATGGCGCCTGTTTCAGCGTACCGGCGTGACCCATCTGATGAGCATTTCAGGCCTGCACGTGACGCTGGTGTCGGGGCTCGTCGCCTGGCTGGTCGCGTTCGGCTGGCGCCGCGCGCCGGCCGCCGCACTGCGTCTGCCCGCGCGCAAGGCCGCGGCGCTCGCGGCGATCGCTGCGGCGCTCGGCTATACGCTGCTCGCGGGCTTCGCGGTGCCGGCGCAGCGCACCTTCTTCATGGTGAGCGTGGTCGCCGTTGCGCTGTGGAGCGGACGTATCGCGGCGCCCGGACGCACGCTCGCGCTGGCGCTGCTTGCCGTGGTGCTCGCCGATCCCTGGGCGCCGCTGGCACCCGGGTTCTGGCTGTCGTTCGGCGCCGTGGCGCTGATCTTCTATGTCAGCGCGGGCTGGAGCGCGCCCGAGCCGCGCCTCCTGCAATGGCTGCGTATCCAGTGGGCCATTACTGTCGGCCTGGCCCCGGCGGCCCTGCTGCTCTTTGCACAGGTCTCGGTCGTCGGGCCGCTCGCGAACGCGGTTGCCATCCCGCTCGTCTCCGCGGTCATCACGCCGATCGCACTTGCCGCGGCGCTGCTGCCCGTCGACTGGCTGCTGCACGCGGGGGCCTGGCTGGTCGAGTGGCTGCTCCAGTTCCTCGAGTGGTGCGACACGCTGCCGCTCGCCCTGTGGCAGCAGCCCGCGCCGCCGCGCTGGGCGGTCTTTGCCGCGCTCGGCGGAGTGGCCTGGCTGCTTGCGCCGCGCGGCGTGCCCTGGCGCGCGAGCGGCGTCGCACTGCTCGCGCCGGCCTTCGCCTGGTCGCCGCCGGCGCCGGCGCAGGGCACGGCATGGATCACCACGCTCGACGTGGGTCAGGGGCTGGCGGTCGTGGTGCGAACGCGGCGCCATACACTGCTCTACGATGCCGGGCCCGCCTACGGGCCCGAGGCCGACAGCGGCGGGCGCGTCGTCCTGCCGATTCTGCGTGCCCAGGGCATCGCGCGGCTCGACGCGATGATCCTCAGTCATGCGGATCGAGACCACATCGGCGGGGCGTTGAGCGTGCTGCAGGCGACCGAGACCGAGCGGATCGTTTCCTCGCTCGAGGACGCGCACCCTGCGCTGGTGCTCGCGACCGCGCGCCTGCCTTGTCGGCGGGGGCAGCACTGGTCCTGGGATGCGGTCGAGTTCCGGGTGCTGCACCCGGCCGGTCGGGCCGGGCGGGCGAACGACCTCAGCTGCGTGCTGGAAGTCCGCGCCGGCACGCATGCCATGCTGCTGACCGGCGACATCGAGCGGGCCGGGGAAGCGGTGCTCGTCGCGGCCGCAGGGCGCCGCGGCGCGCTGCGCGCGGACGTATTGCTCGTGCCGCATCACGGCAGCGCGACCTCCTCCAGCAGGGGCTTGATCGCGGCGGTTGCGCCGCGTTGGGCGATCGTGCCGGTCGGCTACCGCAACCGCTTCGGCCACCCGCACCGCGCCGTGCTCGCACGCTACCGCGCGGCCGGGGTGCGCCTCATGCGCAATGACGACCATGGCGCAATCGAGGTCCGGCTTGCGCCCGAGGCCGTGACGGTCCGTTCGACGCGCCTCGACGCGCGACGCTATTGGCACGCGGCCCCGCCCCGTTAGAATTGCAACCGCTCAAAGTCTGCGCTTCGCAGAGACCCCTTTCACGTCCGCTCTCTTCTCGTGTTAACGGCAGTGGTCCGCGTCACCGGCAGCGGCCGGCTCGACGAATTCGGCGAGCGCCTGCGCTGGCTGATGGTGCGCGACGCGGACGCCTCGCGCATCGCGTACAGCGAGCATCACGTCGAAGGCGTGCTCGAGTACCGCTTCGAGGCCTGCGACGGCATCCCGTTTCCGGCCTTCGCCACGGCGTCCGAAGCGTTCCCCGAGCTGCGCGTCGAAGCCGAATGGGAGAACGACGCCCAGGGGGTGCGTGGACGGGTGGTGATCGAGAACGGTCGTCCGGTCGATCACCAGTCGGTGCCGCTCGGGGACCGCAGCCTCGGCGTCGCGGTCGACATCGGTCTGCGCGGCGAGCTCGTGTTCGCAATGGCCTGCGCCGCGCACGACGACGGCTGGCTGGGCTATTGCGTCGACGGCTCGCGGCATGCCTATTTTGCGGCCGACGATTCGGGACTGCGCTTCGCCGAGGACGCCGGCGCGCGCTGGACGCGGCGTGTCGAGGGTGATCGCGCGACGCGGCTGGACGCCGCGGTGGAGGATGCGCTGCTCGCCGCCCTGGAGGACATCGCGTTCCGCTTCGCGGGCGATTGGCTGTGGTTCGACGAGGCCGCGGTTGCGGAAACCGCGCTCGAGCGCAAGCGCTACGCGGACCACGGCTGGCCGGTGAAGGGCGCCAACCTCAGGGCCGAGCGCCTGATGACGCTCGGTCCGGGCCGGCAGTTCGACGGCCTTGCGGCCGAGGCGCGTCCGCTTTTGCGGCGGCTGCGCAGCGCCTGGGAGGCGATCCGATGACCGCAGACGCGGAATTCCGCAAGCGCTCGGTGCAATGCCTTTCGCCTGCAGGCCTGCACCGGATGGCGTACCTCGAGTGGGGCGATCCCCGAAACCCGGACGTGGTCGTTTGTGTGCACGGCCTGGCGCGCAGCGCACGCGACTTCGATGCGCTGGCGCGTGCCTTGTGCGGGCAGTTCAGGGTCGTGTGCCCGGATGTCGTCGGTCGCGGCGATTCCGACTGGCTCGGCGATCCGCTGCACTACGTGCTGCCGCAGTACCTCGCCGACGTGGTGACGCTGCTCGCGCGCCTCGACGTCGCGCGCGTGAACTGGGTGGGCACGTCGATGGGCGGGCTGATCGGCATGTTTCTCGCCGCGCAGAAAGCCACGCCGGTGGGGCGGCTCGTGCTGAACGATGCCGGACCCGTCGTGACGCGTGCCTCGCTCGAGCGGATCGCCAGCTACGTCGGCATCGTCCCGACGCTGCGCTCGATCGAGGAGGCCGAGGCGATGGTGCGCGCGCTTTCGCAGCCCTTCGGGCCCCACACGGACGCCGAATGGCGAATCCTCACCGAGAACTACGTGCGCAAGAACGCCGACGGCAGCTATCGCCTGCATTACGACCCGCGTCTCGGCGAGCCGTTTCGCGCCCAGCTGCCCGAAAAGGACCTCGAATTCTGGGAGGCCTACGACAGCATCCGCTGTCCGACCCTGGTGATCCGCGGGGCCGAATCCGACCTGCTGACCCGCGCGACCTGCACGCAGATGACGGCGCGCGGGCCGAAGGCCGCGCTCGTCGAGATTCCCGGCGTCGGGCACGCGCCGACGCTGATGCACGATGACCAGATCGACATCGTGCGCAGCTTTCTTCTCGCCGGGGATTGAGCTGAGCGGCCTGCTGCTTGCGGCGAAGATCGTGGCCGCGATCGCGATCGTCGTCGCTGCCTCGCGTGCGACCGAGCGCGCCGGGCCGTTCGTCGGCGGCATGATCGCGACGCTGCCGGTGTCCACCGGACCGGTGTACGTTTTTCTCGCGATCGACCACGGTGCGCAGTTCGTCTCCGAGAGCGCGCGGATGAGCGTCGCCAGCACGGCGGCGATCGTCGCCTTCGTGGCCGTGCATGCGCATGCCGCCCAGCGCTTCGGCACGCTGCGCTCGCTCGGGCTGGCGACGCTCGCCTGGCTTGCAGTCGCGCTGCTGCTGCAATTGCGCGACTGGCACTTCGCCGAGGTCTGCGTGCTTTTCGTCGCCGCGTTCAGCGCGGCGATCGTCGGCCTGCGACGCTACGCCGCAGTGACGGAGACGCCGCGCATTCCGCGCGCGCGCTACGATCTCGCGCTGCGCGCGCTGCTTGTCGCCCTGGTCGTGCTCGCCACGACGGCGGCCGCGCAGACCCTCGGTCCCGCGGCAACGGGCGTTCTGGCAACCTATCCCGTGGTCTTCACCAGCCTGATCCTCATCCTGCAGCCGCGCTGCGGCGGGCCGTTCACCGCGGCAATGCTGGTCAATGGGCTGAAAGGGCTGCTCGGCTTCGGCGTCGCGCTCGTCGTGCTGCACCTCGCCGCGGCGCGCACGAGTGCCGCGCCCGCGTTGCTTCTCGCGCTCGCGGTGTCGCTCGGCTGGAACGGCGTCCTCTACGGCCTGCGCGTGCTGCGCAGGCCGCGCCAGGTGGCGGGGTGAACCGATGACCGACGCGTTCATCGAATGGCTGCTGGTCACTGCCGCGCTGCCCAAGGTCGGACTGCCGACCGTGTTTGTCGTCGCTTTCGTGTCGGCGACCCTGCTGCCGATGGGCTCCGAGCCGGTGGTCTTCGGCTACGTAAAGCTGCAGCCGGAGATGTTCTGGATCACGGTCTGTCTCGCGACCGTCGGCAACACGCTCGGCGGCATGGTCAACTACTGGCTCGGCTACGGCGCGCGCGAAGCCTTTGCCAAGGACCGCCATACGCCGCGCGCGCTCGCCTGGCTCGAGCGCCTCGGCCCGAAGGCCTGCTTCTTCGCGTTCCTGCCCGGCGTCGGCGACCCGCTCACCGCGGTGGCGGGCTGGGTGGAGCTGCCCTGGCGGCCGGTGCTCCTGTGGCAGGCCGCGGGCAAGCTCACGCGCTATGCCGTGCTCACCGCGCTGCTGCTATGGGTGCCCGATAGCTTCTGGAGCGGGCTGCTCGCGCCGCTGCGCCATCTTCTGATGCACGGCTGAGGCGCACGCGGCCGCCCGGGACCGTTACACTCGCGCCATGTTCCGCACGCCCCGCGTCGATGACTTAAACGTCACCGCGCAGACGCCGCTAATCGCGCCCGAGGCGCTGCGCGATGCGCTGCCGCTGGACGACGCGGCGCGCGCAACGGTGCTTGCGGGACGCGAAGCCCTGAAAGCGATCCTCGAGCGGCGCGATCCGCGGCTGTTCGTCGTCGTCGGGCCCTGCTCGATCCACGATCCCGAGGCCGCGCGCGACTACGGCCGGCGGCTCGCTGCGCTCGCCGCCGAGCTTGCCGATACGCTGCTCCTGGTGATGCGCGTGTACTTCGAGAAGCCGCGCACCACCGTCGGCTGGAAGGGGCTGATCAACGATCCGGACCTGGACGACTCGTTTCATATCGAAAAGGGCCTGCGCCTCGCGCGCGCGCTGCTGCTCGAGCTGAACGCGATGGGTCTGCCCTGCGCGACCGAGGCGCTCGATCCGATCACCCCGCAGTACCTGTCCGACCTGATCGCCTGGAGCGCGATCGGTGCGCGCACCACCGAGTCGCAGACCCACCGCGAGATGGCGAGCGGGCTGTCGATGCCGGTCGGCATCAAGAACGGCACCGACGGCAACCGCGCGATTGCGATCAACGCGCTGCAGGCGGTCTCGCGGCCGCACGCTTTTCTCGGCATCGACCCGGCCGGGCGCTGCGCGGTGACCGCGACCCGCGGCAACCGGCACGCGCACATCGTGCTACGCGGCGGCGCCGCGCCGAACTACGACTCGGTCTCGATTGCGCTCGCCGAGGAGGAGCTGGTCCGCGCGGGCCTCGCGCCGAACATCGTGGTCGATTGCAGCCATGGCAACGCGTCGAAGGAGCCGGCACGCCAGCCGCTGGTGTTCGCCGACCTGGTGCATCAGGTGCTCGAGGGCAACCGCTCGATCGTCGGTGCGATGCTCGAGTCGAACCTCGAGGCGGGCAACCAGCCGCTCGCGCCGCGCGACAAGCTGCGTTACGGCGTTTCGATCACCGACGCCTGCATCGACTGGGCGACCACCGAAAAGACGCTGCGCGCCGGGCGCGAGAAATTGAGAAACGTTCTTGTCACGCGCCGCCGGTAGCGGCGTTCCAGAACGCGGTTGACCGGGGCGCCGCGCGCTCGCAGACTAACCGACGGCTCGCGCCAGCCGGGGGCGGTTCGCGTTCTCGGGCATGGACGTGGCGGTCAGGAGGGGACATGAGACAGTTCATTCGCGGTTGTGCAATTCGCGCGCTCGGCGCGCTCGTGGCAACGACGCTGGCGAGCGTTGCGCTCGCAGACGAGACCTGCAATTCGCCGTACACCACGCGCCTGATCAAGGGCCAGGAGGACTACGTCCACGTCTGGACGCTGGGCGTGGACGGTCTCGGCGACGGCTCGGACAAGCTCGTTACGGTCGACGTCAATCCAAAATCGAAGCACTACGGCAAAGTCGTGCATACGCTGTCGGTCGGCGGGCGTGGCGAAGCGCATCACATGGGGTTCACCGACGATCGCAGGTACCTCTGGGCGGGCGGCCTGGACGATTCGCGGATTTTCGTGTTCGACGTCGGCAGCAATCCGGCCAAGCCGCGGCTGGTGCGCACGATCGCCGATCTGCCGAAGAGAACCGGCTACGTCGGGCCGCACACTTTCTACGCGCTGCCCGGGCGGATGCTGGTGCAGGCGCTGTCCAACAACAAGGATCACGGCGGGGTGACCGGCATCGCGGTGTACAACAACAAGGGCAAATTCGTCGCCAAGTACGACATGCCGACGAGCACGCTCGGCGGCGTCGCGGGCGACGGCTACGGCTACGATCTCGCGATCAACCCGAAGAAGAACGTGCTGCTTACCTCGAGCTTCACCGGCTGGAACAACTACATGATGGACATGGGCAAGATGGTGAAGGACGCCGAGGCGATGAAGCGCTTCGGCACCACCATGGCGGTGTGGGACCTGAAGGCCATGAAGCCGAAACAGCTGCTCGCGGTACCCGGCGCGCCGCTCGAGATTCGCTGGTCCCTGCATCGCGGCGACAACTGGGCGATCACCGCGGCTGCGCTCACCTCGAAGCTCTGGCTGATCAAGCCCGATGGCAAGGGCGGCTGGCAGGCGAAGGACGTCGCGACGATCGGCGATCCGGCCAAGATCCCGCTGCCCGTCGACATCAGCATCACCGCCGACGGCAAGGGGCTCTGGGTCAACACCTTCATGGACGGGACGACGCGCTACTTCGACCTTTCCAACCCGGAGGCGCCCAAGGAGGTCTATTCCAAGCACACCGGCCGCCAGGTCAACATGGTCTCGCAGAGCTGGGACGGCAAGCGCGTCTACATCACCAGCTCGCTGCTCGCCAACTGGGACAAGAAGGGCGCGGACAACGAGCAGTTCCTCGCCCTCTACAAGTGGGATGGCAAGGCGCTGGCCGAGCAGTTCCGCATCGATTTCAACGCCGCGAAGCTCGGGCGCGCGCACCACATGAAGTTCAGCGCCAATCCGAGGACCAAGCAGGCCGCGGTGCCGATCGAGGTCGCGGCGCAGCGTTGAGGACGTGATGAGCGCGCGGCGGACCGCGGCGGGCCTCTGGCTCGCCGTGCTGCTCGCGCTCTGCGGCACGGCGGGCGCCAGCCGCGACGCGCAGCGGCCCGTGGTCGAACGGCCGACGATGGACTATGTGCCGCCGGCGGCCGGCAGCTACAGGCTGAACGTCATCCAGCCGGCGCCCGAGGGCCGCGTCGTCGGCCCGGACGGGCGTTTTCGTTCGCTGTCCGCCTACACGCGCGGACGGGTCACCCTGTTGTCGCTGATCTACACCTATTGCACCGAGCCCACCGGCTGCGCGCTCGCCTACGAAACCGGGGTCGAGCTCAAGGCGAAGATCATTGCCGACGAAGCGCTGCGCGGACGGGTTCGATTTGTCAGTCTTTCGTTCGACCCGGTGAACGACGACTATCGGTCGATGCAGGCTTACGGCGGCAGCAACGCACGGGCAGACGGTCCGCTGCCCTGGTTCTTCCTTGCGACCCGGAACGTCGACGAGCTTAAGTCGATCCTCGAGGGCTTCGACCAGGACATCGAGATCGAGGTCGACCCCCGCGGCAGCGCGTTCCGGACGATCAGTCACATGCTCAAGCTTTTTCTCATCGACCGCGACGGCATGGTGCGCGAGATCTACTCGACCGCGTTCCTGCAGCCCGAGGCGATGCTGAACGACATCAAGACGCTCGTCATGGAGGAGGATGCGCGCCGCTAGCCGCGTTGTGCTCGCCGTTGCGCTGCTCGCGGGCGGCGGGTTTCTCGATCGGGCGGGCGCCGCGACACCCGGTGCGGCGCTCGGCTTGCCGCCGCTGGCGACGCCGGCCGAAAATCCGATCACGCCGGAGAAGGTCGCGCTCGGCCGCAAGCTGTTCTTCGACCGGCGTCTGTCGCCGAATCGCACCATGTCCTGCGCGATGTGCCACATCCCGGAGCAGGGCTTCACCGCGCACGAGCTGGCAACTGCGGTCGGCATCGAGGGGCGCAGCGTGCGGCGCAACGCGCCGACCGTGCTGAATGTCGCCTGGCAGTTGCGCCTGTTCCACGACGGCCGCGAAATCTCTCTCGAGGACCAGATCTGGGGGCCGCTGCTCGCGTCGAACGAAATGGGCAATCCGTCGATCGGCTACGTGATCGAGCGCATCCGCGCGCTGCCGGATTATCGCGGGTTGTTCGAGGCGGCCTACGGTGGCAAGGGTGCGAGCGCGCAGCGCATCGGCGCCGCGCTCGCGAGCTACCAGCGCACGCTCGTCGCCGCCGATGCGCGATTCGACCGCTGGCGCTACGCGGGAGAGGTGAACGCGCTGAGCGAGACGGAAAAGCGCGGCTTTGCGCTGTTTACCGGCAAGGCGCGCTGTGCCGCCTGTCACCTGGTCGGCGCGCGGGACGCGCTGTTCACCGATCAGGGCTTTCACAACACGGGCATCGGCTGGCGACACAGCTACCAGGTCCCAGAGCGCACCCGCGTCGAGCTTGCGCCGGGCGTCACCACCGAGCTCGACCGGCGCACCGTCGAGTCCTTCTCCGAGCCGCCGCTCAAGGATGTCGGTCGCTACGAGATCACCCACGATCCCAAGGACCGCTGGGCCTACAAGACGCCGAGCCTGAGGAACGTCTCGCTCACTGCGCCGTACATGCATGACGGTTCGCTCGCGACGCTGGAGGCGGTGATCGAGTTCTACGACCGCGGCGGCATCGACAATCCTGAAAAGAGCCCGCTGCTCGCGCCGCTCGGCCTGGACGCGGCGGACAAGGCGGCGCTCGCGGCGTTTCTGCGCGCCCTCACCGGCAGCGGCGTCGACGCATTGCTCGCACGCGAGGCGCAGACGCCGATCGGTCAGTAGGACTGGAGGGCGATTCCCGCTCCCGAACGCGCCGCGAATCCCTGTATCCTGTGGCCCCCGCAGGGCGGAGGGCCGCGCGGCGAAGACAAGGAGCGATCCGTGAGCACAGACTTCAAACCCACCGCGCGCTCGCGCGTCAAGCGCCTGCACAAGCGCGCGCACTACGACCGCGAAACGCTCTACGGCATTCTCGATGCGGGCTTCATCTGCCACGTCGGCTATGCGATCGACGGCCAGCCCTACGTGACGCCGACCGCCTACTGGCGCGAAGGCGATCATGTTTACTGGCACGGCTCGGCGGCCTCGCGCATGCTGCGTCACCTCGAGCAGGGCGCCGAGTGCTGTCTGACGGTGACGCACCTCGATGCGCTGGTCCTCGCGCGCTCGGGGTTTCACCATTCGCTCGACTATCGTTCGGCGATGCTCTTCGGGCGCGCGCACAAGGTCGCCAGCCCGGACGAGAAGCTCGCCAAGCTCGAGAATTTCGTCGAGCGCATCGCGCCGGGCCGCTGGGCGGGCCTGCGCCCGGTGAACAAGAAGGAGCTCAAGGCGACCACGCTGCTCGGCATGGAGATTACCGAAGCCTCGGCCAAAGTGCGCGCTGCGGGCGTGGTCGACGACGAGGAGGACTATCCGCTGCCGATCTGGGCGGGCGTGGTGCCGGTGCGCATGGTTGCCGGCGCAGCGCGCGACGACGGCCGGCTCGCGCCGGGCACCGCGCGCCCGGGGCACGTCGATTCCTTCGCCCACCTCGGGCTCGAGCCGGAATGAGCGCCGGCGCGGCGTTGGGCTTCATCGGGCTCGGCGTGATGGGCGAGCCGATGTGCCGCAACCTCGCGCGCAAGGCGGGCCGCCCGGTCATTGCCTTCGACAGGCGCCCTGAGCCGCTCGCGCGCCTCACGGTCGACGGCGTCGCGGCGGCGGCGAGCCTCGCAAAGGTCGCCAGCGGCGCAGACACGATCCTGCTATCGCTGCCGGGCGAAGCCGAAGTGCGCGCCGTCTGCCTCGAGCGCGACGGCCTGCTCGCGCAGATGCGCGCCGGCCAGACGCTCATCGACTGCAGCACCGCGCCGGTGACCCTGGCGCAGGAACTCGCGCGCAGTTGCGCGGCGCAAGGCATCGCGTTCGCGGATTCGCCGGTCGCGCGCACGCGCCAGGCGGCGATCGACGGCACGCTCAGCCTGATGGTCGGTGCCTCGGCCGAGGTCTTCGCGCGCATCGAGCCGCTGCTGCGCTGCATGGCGAGCGAGGTGACGCACTGCGGTGCGCCGGGCGCGGGTCAGGCGGTCAAGCTGCTCAACAACATGGTGCTCGCGCAGACGGTGGTGGCGCTCGCCGAGGCGCTCGCGGTCGCCAAGGCGAGCGGCGCGGTCGACCCCAGGGTGCTCTACGAGACGCTGGCGAAAAGCTCCGCCGACAGTTTCGCCTTGCGCAATCACGGCATGAAATCTCTGCTGCCGGAGCACCACCCCAAGCAGGCCTTCCCGGTCAGCTACATGCTCAAGGACGTGCGCTACGCGATGGCGCTGGCGAACGCCGCGGGCCTCGATCTGCAGGGCGCCGGGACGGCGATCCGGCTGCTCGAGGAAACCGCGCAGCTCGGTTACAAAGAGGCGTACTACACCGCGGTGCTCGAGGCGGTGAGGAACCACCGATGGGGTCAGACCCCTTTGGATGGTTGAAACGGCCGCTTAGGCAAAGGGGTCTGACCCCTTTTTCTCTTTCTATTCTCTTTTTTTGATACCCTTCGCGCGGGGTCCCGGCGCTCGGGACGGAGGGTAGATGAGCAGCATCCTCGAAGTCCGGGATGTGTCGGTCAACTTCGGCGGCATCGTCGCGCTCGATGGCGTGTCGTTCGACGTGCCGCGCGGTGGCATCCTCGGCTTGATCGGACCGAACGGCGCGGGTAAGACGACGCTGTTCAACTGCCTGAGCCGGCTCTACGTGCCGAGCGCGGGCGACATTCTGTTCGACGGCAGGACGATCCTGTCGACGCCGTCGCACCGCATGGCGCAGATCGGCATCGGCCGCACGTTCCAGAACCTCGCGCTGTTCGGTCGCCTGACGGTGCTCGACAACGTCATGGTGGGCGCGCATTGCAGCAGCGGCACCGATTTCCTGTCGAACGCGCTGCGTCTGCCCTGGGTTCGCCGCGACGAGGGGCGCCTGGAGGAAAAGGCCTGGGGACTGCTCGAGTACCTCGAGCTGACCGACGTCGCGCACCTGCCTGCGGCGGGACTGCCGTTCGGCACGCAGAAGCGGGTCGAGCTGGCGCGGGCCCTGGCGAGCGACCCGAAGCTGCTGCTGCTCGACGAGCCTGCCGGCGGGCTGAACCATGAAGAAGTCGACGAGCTCGGCAGGCTCTTCCAGAAGATCCGCGCCGACAAGCAGCTCACGGTGCTCCTCGTCGAGCACCATATGAGCCTGGTGATGGCGATCTCCGAGCAGGTCGTGGTGCTCAACTTCGGGCGCAAGATTTCCGAGGGCACGCCGGCGCAGGTGCGCGCCGACCCGGAGGTCGTTCACGCCTACCTGGGGACCAAGCACTGATGGCGCTGCTCGAAGTCTCCAAGCTCGAAGCGTTCTACGGCCAGACGCAGGTCCTGCGCGGGCTCGATTTCAGCCTCGAGGAGGGTGGCATCACCACCATCCTCGGCGCCAACGGCGCGGGCAAGACGACCACGCTGCGCGCGCTCTGCGGCATGGTGCGCACCCGCGGCGAGGTCAGTTTCGCCGGTGCGAAGATTTCGGGCAGCGCGACCGAGTCGATCGTGCGCCACGGCATTGCCCACGTGCCCGAGGGGCGCGGGACCTTCGTGCGCCTGTCGACCGAGGAGAACCTCCGTCTCGGCGCGTATACGCGCAAGGATCCGCAGGCGGTCGGCGAGGACCTCGACCGGGTGTTTCAGTATTTCCCGCGCCTGAAGGAGCGGCGTCATCAGCAGGCCGGCACGCTCTCGGGCGGCGAGCAGCAGATGCTCGCGGTCGGGCGCGCGCTGATGATGCACCCCCGTCTGATGCTGCTCGACGAGCCCTCCTTCGGTCTGGCGCCCAACCTGACCGAGGAGCTGTTCGACATCCTCGGCGCGATCAACAAGGAGCGCAAGGTGAGCATGCTGGTCGTCGAGCAGAACGCCTCGCTCGCGCTGGCGATCGCCGACCACGCCTACCTGCTCGAGACCGGGCGCATCGTGATCAGCGGCACCGCCAGGGAGATCGAGCGGGACGAGACCGTGCGCAAGGCGTACCTCGGCTACTGAGGAAGGCACATGGAATTCTTTCTCCAGCAGCTGTTTTCCGGCCTCGCTTTCGGCGGCGTGTACGCCTGCATGGCACTCGCGGTGGTGATGATCTATCAGGCGACCGATCACCTGAATTTTGCGCAGGGCGAGATGGCGATGTTCTCCACCTACATCGCGTTCACGCTGCTTTCGCACGGCGTGCCGTACTGGTGGACCTTCCTGCTGGCGATGGCGATTTCCTTCCTCGGCGGGGTGTTCATCGAGCGCGTGATCGTGCGTCCGGTGGAGGGCACCTCGGTGCTGAACGAGGTCATCGTGTTCATCGGTCTGCTCACGATCTTCAATTCCCTCGCCGGCTGGATCTGGGAGTACACGATCAAGCCGTTTCCGAGCCCGTTCCCGAAGGATCCGCTGTTCGGCAACAAGTTCGTCGGCACGCACGACCTCGGCGTGATCGGCGTGACGTTGCTCGTGCTGTTTGGGGTGTTCCTGTTCTTCCGTTTCACGCCAATCGGACTGGCGATGCGCGCTGCGGCGCAGGATCCGGCCTCGGCGCGCCTGGTCGGAATCCGCGTCGGCTGGATGCTCGCGCTCGGCTGGGGGCTCGCCGCGGCGATCGGCGCGGTGGCGGGCATCATGGTTGCCCCGATCGTGTTTCTCGAGCCGAACATGATGGGCAGCATCCTGCTCTATGGCTTCGCGGGTGCGCTGCTCGGCGGCATTACCAATCCCGCAGGCGCCGTGTTCGGCGGCTTCGCGGTCGGGGTGCTCGAGACGCTGATCGGTGCCTACGTGCCGTTCATCGGCAGCGAACTCAAGCTCACGGTCGCGCTGCTGCTGATCATCGCGGTGCTCGTGTTCCGGCCCAGCGGCCTGTTCGGTCGCGTGGTGGTGAAGAGGGTGTAGAAAATGGACGTGCAATCAAACGCCAAACAGCGGGATTTCGCGTTGCTCGCGAGCGGCGCGAAGCTGTCTTCGCTGCAATGGGGCGGAATCGCGATTGCGATCGGCATCGGACTGATCGTGCCGCTGATGGTGAGCGATTACCGCACGTTTCAGTTCACGCTCGTGCTGAGCTACGCGATGGCGGTGCTCGGCCTGAACATCCTGACCGGCTTCAATGGCCAGTTCTCCCTGGGGCACAGCGCGTTCTACGCGATCGGCGCCTACACCGCGGCAATCATGATGGACCAGTGGGAAATCGCCTACTACTGGACGCTGCCGGCAGCCGGTGTCGTCTGCCTGGTTGCGGGGTTCTTGTTTGGCTTGCCCGCGCTACGCCTCGAGGGGTTGTATCTCGCGCTCGCGACCTTCGCCCTGTCGATCGCCACGCCGCCCCTGCTGAAGTACGACCATCTGTCGAAATGGACCGGGGGCGTGCAGGGCGTGGTAATCACGAAGCCGGATGCACCGTTCGGCCTGCAGATCTCACAGGACAACTGGCTCTACTATTTTACGTTCGTGGTGCTGCTCGTGCTGTACTTCTGCGCCTGGAACCTGCTGCGCGGGCGCACCGGCCGCGCGCTGAAGGCGATCCGCGACAATCCGATTGCGGCGCGCGCGATGGGCATCAACACGTCGCTCTACAAGTCGCTCACCTTCGGCGTCAGCGCCCTCTACACCGGCGTCGCCGGTGCGCTCGGGGCGATTGCGATCCAGTTCGTCGCGCCCGACAGCTTTACGTTCTTCCTGTCGGTCGCGATCCTGGTTGGCATGGTGATTGGCGGGATAGGCTCGATTCCGGGGTCGATCTTCGGCGGCATCGTCATCGTCTTCGTGCCGAATGTCGCCGAGCAAATCTCGAAGGCTGCGCCCTGGGCGGTGTATGGGACATTACTCATCCTCTGCATGTACTTCATGCCGCTGGGCATTTGGGGATTTATCAGAATGGGGTATGCTCGGTTCACGCGCAGACGCAAGGCAAGCTAGCACGCGGCGTCAGTGCTCCACGAATGAGTGCTGCATAGCAGCATACAAGTCATAGGAGGAGGAAGAATGGCAAATAGGAGGAACTTCGTCGTCGCGGCTGCGGCTCTGGCGATTGCGCTTGCGTATGGACCGGCCGGCGCAGCGGGCAAGTACGACCCGGGTGCAAGCGATACCGAGATCAAGATCGGCAACACCAACCCGTACAGCGGACCCGCTTCGGCCTACGGCACGATCGGCAAGGCAATTGCCGCGTACTGGAAGATGGTGAACGACAACGGCGGGATAAACGGGCGCAAGATCAACTTCATTAGCCTGGACGACAGCTACAGCCCGCCGAAGACCGTCGAGCAGACGCGCAAGCTGGTCGAGCAGGAGAAGGTGCTGCTGGACTTCCAGCCGCTCGGCACCCCGACCAACACCGCGATCCACAAGTACATGAACGCGAAGAAGGTGCCGCAGCTGTTCGTCGCCACCGGCGCGGGCAAGTGGGGTCAGCCGAAGAAATTCCCCTGGACGATGGGCTGGCAGCCGGCCTACCCCGGCGAGGCGAAGATCTACGCGTCGTACCTGCTCAATAACAAGCCCGATGCCAAGGTCGCGATCCTTTACCAGAACGACGACTACGGCAAGGACTACCTGAACGGCTTCATCGCGGGTCTTGGCGCCAAGGCGAAGTCCATGATCGTCGCAAAGGAGTCCTACGAGACGAGCGACCCGACCGTCGATCCGCAGGTCATCAAGCTGAAGGCGAGCGGCGCTGACGTGTTCTTTAACATCACCACGCCGAAGTTCGCCGCGCAGGCGATCCGCAAGGTGCACGACCTCGGCTGGCAGCCGCTGCACTTCCTCAACAACGTGTCCACCTCGGTCGGCGGCGTGCTCAAGCCCGCGGGCCTCGAAAAGTCCGTCGGCCTGATCACCACGGCGTACCTGAAGGAGGCGACCGATCCCCAGTGGGCGAACGATGCCGACATGAAGGCCTGGAACGCATGGATGGACAAGTACCTGCCCGGTGGCGACAAGAGCAGCAGCTTCAACGTCTACGGCTATGCGGTATCCGCGACGATGCACGAAGTCCTGAAGCGCGCTGGCGACAACCTCACGCGTGCCAACATCATGAAGCAGGCCGCCAGCCTGAAGGGTCTCAAGGTGCCGTTGCTCCTCCCGGGCATCACCATCGACACCTCGCCGACCGACTTCTACCCGATCGAGTGCGCCAGACTGGCGAAGTTCGACGGCGAGAAGTGGCAGTTGGTGGGCGACGTCCTCTGCCCGAAGAAGTAGTCTCGCGCAGCGCGAGCTCATAGGGGCCGCCGGATTCCGGCGGCCTTTTTTATGGCGTCCTCGTGGCGGGGCCAGACCCCCTTTTGGATCATCGGGGGACGTTAATTGTCAAAAGGGGTCTGACCCCTGTCCCCGGTCAGCACCCAAGCGCCTCGGCCAACGCCCCGAAATCGTCGACCACGATGTCATGGATCGGGTTCGGCGTCGGATCGGGCGGTCCCGGCGGCCCCCATTCGTCGGGGCGGCGCACGAAAGCGGTCTTGAACCCCTCCTTCTTCGCCGCGTCGAGGTCGAAGTTGTGGCAGGCGACCATCAGCAGGTTCTGCGGCGGGATCTGCAGCAGCTTCGCCGCCGTCTGGTAGGCCTCGGGGCGGGTCTTGTACACGCCCCACATCTCGCAGGACAGGATCGCGTCCCAGGTGATGCCGTTCAGCCGCGAGACGTCGATCGCGAGCGCGGTGCTCAGGATGGTGTACGAGACCACAAGATATTTCTTGCGCAGGCGCTCGAGCGCGGCCGGGAAGTCGGGCCAGCATTTGAGCGCGTGCCAGGCCTGCCAGACCGCGTCGCGATCCTCCGTGGTGATTGCATCGAGCTGATGCTCGCGCAGCAGCGCATCGAGCACGCTGCGGTGCACGTCGTCGATGTTGAAGCGCGTGCCGACGGTGTTGACCATCGTCTGCAGCGAGCGCTTGCGGTAGGCGTTGGTGATCGCGACCCAGTCGGCGGTGATGCCGCGGCGTTTGCCTGCCGCTTCGAGCGCGCCGCGAATGCCGCTATGCCAGTCGAGAATCGTGCCGCCGGTGTCGAAGGTCAGGGCGCGGATGTCGTTCATGGGTGGGTCCTCGTAAGCGGGGTCAGGTAAACGGGTAACCGGGTAAACGGGGTCAGACCCCATTCGATTGACTAGAGACGTCGATCCTCGAAAAAGGGGCCTGACCCCTAAACTGGCCGTACCCTACATAGCAGGCTTTTCAGGTTGGTCTGGTCCGAAATCGGATCGCGCTGGTTCTTGTCGGTGAGGAAGTTGACCGAGCGCCAGGGGTGGTAGGGCTGGCGCTCGCCCCAGCCGATCGGGACGAACACCGCGGTTTCGCGAATGCCCGCCTGCACCCAGGCCACCGCGTCGATCGCGCCGTGCGCGGTTTCGACGCGCAGCCGCGCGCCGTCGGCGATGCCGAGCGCCGCGGCCTTCGTCGGATGGATCTGGCAGTAGAGATCGGGCCACATCTCCTGCGCCTGCCAGAAGTAGTGCGTCAGGCTGTGAAAGTGGGCCGCCGGCGGGCGCCCGGTGATGAGCTCGGTGTCGAAGCCCTGCGCGCGCAGCGTCGCACCCGGGCCGTCGGCCGAGGCGTCGCGGATGCGGCCGCGTGCGCAGGACGTATCCGGGCGGCAGAACGGCGAGATCACGCCCTCGTCGGCGTCGCTGTCGATGAGCTCCATGTAGGGCAGGTCGACGAGCTGCTCGCGCTCGGAGTAGAACTCGGGCAGCGCCGACAGGCCGAGCTGCGCGAACTTCGCCTCGAGCGCCAAGGTCCAGAATTCGAGCTTGCCGCTCGGCGTCGGGAAGCGCCGCCCGGGCGGCGCACCCGGCGCGGTCGTGCCTTCGAGGTACAGCGTTTCGATCTCGGGCGCGTCTTCGCTGGCGACCGGCTGGCGCACCCAGCGCCAGGGCACCGAATGCAGGCGCTTCTGCGTGACGCCGCGCAGGAACTCGTTGTCGATGCAGACTTCGTCCCAGAACACGCGCGAGTCCTTGTACTCCTCCTTCAGCACGTCATCGAAGCCCAGGCGCTTGCCGAGCTCGATCCAGATCCAGGCGTCGGCCTTCGCCTCGCCCGGCGGCTCGATCATCTTGTCGATCCAGACGATTCGTCGGTCGTCGTTGGCGCGGCCGATTTCGCCCTTCTCGATGCCGGTCGCCGCCGGCAGCACGTAGTCGGCGTAGGCCGAGGTCTCGTTGGCGAAGAGCTCGATGTGCACCAGCAGGTCGAGCGCCTGGAACGCTTCGCGCGCCGCCGCCTGCCCGGGCCACAGCGCCATCGGGTTGTTGCAGGCGATCAGCGCGCGGATCGGATATGGCCTGCCGTCGCGCATCGCCTCGGTCCAGCCGGTCGGGCTGCGCCGCACGCGCGGCCGGCTCGGCTTGACGCGCCGCTCGGGCGGCGCGTTCGGCGCGATCGGCGTGCTGGCGCTCATGTTGAAGTAGGCGCCGCCGCGCCGGCCCCAGTTGCCGGTGATCGCGGCGAGGAACATGAGCACGCGGTTGGTCTGGGTGCCGTTGGAATGCTGATTGATGCCGCGGCTGGCGAAGAGCACGCAGCCGTCGGCGCCCGCGATCTCCGCGGCCAGGCGCCGGATCTCGCCGGCATCGATGCCCGTGATCGGCGCGGCCCAGGCCGGGCTGTAGCCGCGCGCGAGGATGAAGTCACGCCATTCGGCGAAGCCGAGCAGCCAGTCGGCGCAGAAGCGCGCATCGTGCAGGTTTTCGCTCAGGATGTGGTGGGCGAGCGCCAGGCCGAGCGCCATGTCGGTCCCCGGGCGGATCGCGAGCCAGCGATCTGCCTTCGACGCGGTTGCGGTGAGGCGGGGGTCGACGACCACCATCTTCGCGCCGTGCTGCAGCCGCCAGCCGTTCAGCAGGCCGAAGTACACCGGGCGGGTCTCGGCCTGGTTGTCGCCGAAGTAGACGTAGAGCCGGGCCGCGCCGAGGTCCGATTCGGTGTAGCTGTTGCCGCTGCCGATGCGGCCCTGGGTGAGCTCGAAGGCGACGTTCTTGCTGCTGGCGCAGAACGGGTCGGTGCCCTCGTGGTTGGGCGTGCCCCAGAGCTGGGCGAACAACCGCGTGGTGCCGAGGTAATCGAGCATGCCGGTGCGCGTGCCGATGAACAGCGCCAGCGCCTCGGGCCCGTGCGTCGCGCGCAGCGCCTTCAGGCGCTCGGCGATCTCGTCGAGCGCCTGGTTCCAGGAAATGCGCTCGAAGCGGCCCTCGCCCCGCGCGCCGACCCGCTTCTGCGGGAAGCGCAGGCGATGCGGGCTGTCATAGAGCTGCAGGGTGAGCTGCGATTTCGGGCAGACGCGTCCCTGCAGGATCGGGTCGGCGTCATTGCCGGTGATCCGCACCAGGCGCTCGCCGTGGAAGTGGAAGGTCGCGCTGCAGCAGTTGAAGCAGATGTTGCAGCCGCCTGGAATGCTGCGATCCGTTGCGGTCGCGGCACGCGTCTCACCGTAGGGGAATGCGGGGTCGCTGCGCTGTAGGACGGCCTGCGCGACAGGCGCGTCCATGAACGCCGGACGTTGCCGTGAGGCAGCCGATGTCTCCACGCCGAGCCGCTCGAGCGTGACGGTCGCCGGGCCGAGCAGAAAATCGTCGTTGTCGCGGACCGTCCGCCCCTCGTCGCGCGCCTGCGCGAGCAGCGCATCGCGCGGACCGAAGCGGATTGCGCGCGTCGGGCAGACGCTCGCGCAGGCTGTCGTCTCGCCGCGCCCGCGCCGGTCCTCGCACAGATCGCACTTGACCGCGTGATGGCCGCGCGCGTCGAAGCCCATCGCGCTGTAGGGGCAGGCGATGACGCATTCGCCGCAGCCGGTGCAGCGCGACTCGATCACCCGCACCACGCCGCTCGCCGGATCCTTCTCGATGGCCTTCGGATTGACCGGGCAGGCGCGCAGGCAGGCGGGTCGCTCGCAGTGCTGACAGGCCAAGGTGAGAAACGACAGCCCGGCGGGGTCCTGCGCGCCGAGCCAGAGGACCTTGTTGCGCGCCTCGCCCGGACCGAGGCGGTGCTCCTGCTTGCAGGCGACTTCGCAGCTCTTGCAGCCCGTGCAACGCTCGGTATCGATCAGCAGTGCGAGACGCGCGCCCGCAGGGGCGACCGCGGCGCTCATCGCGTCGGCGTCCCGTTCGAATTCACCATGCGCTCAGGTGCCACCAGCCGATCGGGCCGTAGTCGGCGACATAGCCGGCGAAGAACGTCACCGTGAGCACGTGAACCGCGATGCCGCCGATGAAGACCCAGGCGAGTGCGATGTGCAGCGGGCGCCAGCGGGCCTGCGCGGCCGGCACGGCGCGCCGCGTGCCGAGCAGGCGCGCCTCTTCGCGCTCGAGCGCGCGATAGGCGAGGGCGACGCCCGGATTGCGCAGCAGCTGCGGCAGGTTGACCGAGAACGTGGCTTCGTTCGCGTCTGCGGCGAGCGCCGGGAGCAGCGCGCGCTTGCGCTCGATGATCTGCTGCAGGCGCGCCCGGGTCGGGGCGTCGGGCGGCGCGAACCTGGCAACTTTCGAGCCGAAGGTCGCCGCCAGCAGTCGCGCCGCGCGCAGACGCGCCCAGACCCCGAGCACGCCGAGCGCGGCGAGCGCGAGCAGCAGCAGGGCGGGCGGGCGTCCCAAATGTCCCGCGGAATGGATCGCGATCAGCACCGCGCCCAGGCACGCGCAGACGACGTGGGCGTTGAACCAGGCGACCGGGCGGCTGCTTCGGCCGCCGCGCTTGGCAAGCGCGAACGCCCCGGGCACGAACAGCAGCAGCGCGCCGGCGACACCCATCAGATAAAGCGGCGGGCTGCCGGGGGTGCGCCAGGCGGGCGACAACGCGCCGCGCAGCAGGAACCAGCAAACGATCGCGATGAGCGTCGCGATCACCATCGCGACGAGGGCGGGATTGCTCAGCTTGAACGGCGGCATGCGGTCTGCGCGGTGCGGCGGGCGGGCGCGTGGGAGAGACCTGGCGATTCTCGCACCGATCGCCGCGCGCCTCGCTGCGGGGCCGCCGCGGCGTCGTGTTACAGCGCGCCGATCGCGAGCCCGGCGGCGAAGGTTGCGCCGAGGGTCTCGCAATCTGCCACGATTGCCGGGGTCAGGTCCTTCACGCAGATGATGGCCTCGTGCGCTTTGCGCAGGCGCAGGCCCGTGACGATGCGCTCGAGCGAAGTCTGCGCGCCGCTGCCGTCCTGTCCGGCGCCGACGAACAGCGCGTACGGCCGGCCCTCGACCTTGCCCTCGCAGGGATAGAAGATGCGTTCGAGGAAGTCCTTCATCATGCCCGACATGTAGCCGAAATTCTCCGGCGTACCGAGGATGACCGCGTCGGCGCCCAGCAGGTCGTCGGGGCCGGCCTGCGCGCAGCGCTTGACGACGATGCGCACATCGTCTTCGGCCTCGGCCTCGCGCAGCGCCGCCTGCGCGCCGCGCGCGACGGCCTCGGCCATGCGCGCGGTTTTCACGCCATGGCTGTGAAACACGATGAGCAGGGTCTTCATCGCTGCGTGCGCCCGGCCGGATCCTGGCGGTAAAAGAGCCGCAGCTGGTCGTAGACGTCCGGATAGCGGCGGCGCGTCTCCTCCGGCCGCTCGAAGAAGGCTTCGCTCAGCACGGCGAAGAATTCGGACGGGTGCTCGGCCGCGTAGGGATCCAGCCAGGTATCGCGCCCGCGCTCGAGCACATCGCAGAATCCGTCGTACGCCAATTGGAAGGCGGCATGCCACGCCCGCTGGTCCATCTCCGCATGCAATGGCGGCAGGCCGTCGGCCGCACCGTTTCGCATGTCGAGCTTGTGGGCGAACTCGTGGACGACGACGTTCATATCGCTTGCGTGTGCCGCGCTGTCCCAGGACAGCACGACCGGCCCACCCGGCATTGCCTCGCCGGCCAGGGCATCGTCCCATTCGTGCACCACGCCCGCGGCGTCGACATCCTGACGCCGAACGCGAAAGTCGCCCGGATAGACCACGATGCCGACCCAGTCGTCGTACCAGTCCAGCCCGAGGTTGAGGATCAGCAGGCTGGCCTGCGCCGCGATCGCGACCCGCATGGCGTCGGTGAGCGCCAGGCCCCGCGCCGCGCTAAAGGCCTTTTCCGCCAGGAAGAGCAGGGTCAGCTCGCGCAGGCGCGCCGCGTCGTCGCGCTCGAGCTCGCCCAGGAAGGGCAGGCCGAGCACGGTTCGGCGCCACAGCGCGTCGTCGATCCCGTGCCGCCTGAGCACGCGGCGACGTCTCCATTCCGTCCACCATTTCATACGCGATCGCTAGAATAGACCGATGGTTTCGGTCGTCCAGCTTCATCCCCAGAACGGCGCCACTGCGCTCGAGCCGCTGGCCGAGGGCCTCGGCGCGGAGGACCGCGCCCTCGTCGCCCGGGCGCTCGAGTTCGCCGAGCCGCTGTATGCGGGACAGGCGCTGTCCACCGGCGAGCCCGTCTGGCCGCATGCCCTGGGGCTCGGTGCGAGCCTGGCGTCGATCGGGATCGACGCGGCCGGTCGCGCGGCGGGGGTGCTGTTCGCCGCGCCGAAGCATGCGCGCGAGGACGACGCGCTGCAGCTTGCCTTCGGGGCCGAGATCGCGGCGCTGGCCAAGGGCGTCGAGAAGCTGTACCAGCTGCGCGTTGCGACGCGTCCCGCATCGCGTGTCGGTGCCGGCACCGGCACTGGGACGAAGCGCGATCTGCGCGCCGAGCAATCCGAGACCCTGCGCAAGATGGTGCTCGGCATGGTCGAGGACATCCGCGTGGTGCTCATCCGGCTGGCGAGCCGCACGCAGACGCTGCGCTGGTTTGCCAAGCAGCCTTCGGTGGAGCGCCGCAGCTACGCCGAGGAGACGCTGGACATCTACGCGCCGCTCGCCAACCGGCTTGGCGTCTGGCAGCTGAAGTGGGAGATGGAGGACCTGTCGTTCCGCTTCCTCGAGCCGGAGCTCTACATGCGGATCGCGCGCATGCTCGATGAGAAGCGCGTCGAGCGCGAGCAGTACATTGCGGACGCGATGGCGCAGTTGCGGGACGAGCTCGCGGCCACGGGCGTGAAGGCCGAGATCGCCGGGCGGCCGAAGCACATCTATTCGATCTGGAACAAGATGCGCTCGAAGGCGCTCGATTTCGACAAGCTCTACGATGTTCGCGCGCTGCGCGTGATCGTGCCGGACGTCAAGGACTGCTATACGGCGCTCGGCGTGGTGCACAACCTCTGGCAGCCGTTGCCCCGCGAGTTCGACGATTACATCTCCCGCCCCAAGGGCAACATGTACCAGTCGCTGCATACGGCGGTGATGGGACCGGGCGAGCGAACGCTGGAAGTGCAGATCCGCACCGAGGAGATGCATCGCCACGCCGAGTTCGGCGTCGCGGCGCACTGGCGCTACAAGGAGGGTGGTCGGACGGCGCGCGCCGACAGCGCCTTCGACGACAAGATCGCGCTGCTGCGCCAGCTGCTCGCCTGGCGCGACGAGGTCGCCGACAGCGCGCAGTGGACCGAAAAGATGCGTGCCGCCGCGCTCGACGACACGGTCTACGTGCTCACGCCTCAGGGCAAGGTCGTCGATCTGCCGGCGGGGTCGACGCCCGTCGATTTTGCCTATGCCTTGCACAGCGACCTCGGCCATCACTGCCGGGGTGCGAAGATCGACGGCCGGCTGGTGACGCTCGACACGCCGTTGGCGAGCGGTCAGCGCGTAGAGATCGTCACGGCGAAGAGCGGTGGGCCGTCGCGCGACTGGCTGAGCGCAGAGCGCGGCTTCGTCAAGAGCCATCGCGCGCGCCAGAAGATTCGCCAGTGGTTCAACGCCCAGGCGCTGGCCGATACCATCGCGGCCGGCCGCGCGCTGGTCGAGCGCGAGCTGAAGCGCGGCGGCGCCGGCCAGGCGGGGCTCGAAGCGGTGGCCGGCAAGCTGGGTTTCGGCAAAGCCGAGGACCTGTTCGCCGCGGTGGGCCGCGACGAGGTCAATCTGCGTCAGCTGCAGCTGGCGCTACGCGAGCTGAAGGGCGTCGCGCCACGCGAAGCGCCGCCGCTGCCCGCTTCGGTTGCGCCGAAACGCGCGCGGCGGCAGGGCGCGCGCGGCGCTGCAGACGGCGGCGTGCTGGTGGTCGGGATGGATCGACTGCTCACGCAGCTCGCGCGCTGCTGCAAGCCGGTGCCGCCCGACGCGGTGCGCGGCTTCGTGACGCGCGGCAAGGGCGTCACCGTGCATCGCGAGGACTGCGACAGCCTCAGGCGGCTCGCCGAACGGCACCCGGAGCGCATGATCGACGCGCAGTGGAGCGGCGCCGGCGGAAGCTACACGGTCGACGCGCGCGTGACGGCAACCGACCGTCCTGGTCTGCTGCGCGACATCGGCGACGCGTTGGCGCGCGAGCACATCAACGTGACCGCGGTGCGCACGCAAAGCCGCGACGAGCTGGCATTCATGAACTTCACCTTCGACGTCGGCAACCTCGACCAGCTGAAGCGCGCCTTCATGACGATCCGTGAAGTCAACGGGGTGATTCGCGTCGCGCGCGGCTAGCGCGGTCCGCGCCGGCGTGCTTTCGCCGGCGCGCCGATTGTGCTTACACTGCGCCCCTTCGGCTGCTGATCCTCGGCCGCCGCCCCATAAGGAGGGCAGGTCATGAAGCTTTATTGCCACCCCGCGTCGACCACGAGCCGCATCGTGATGATGTTCGCGGCCGAAGAGGGCGTGAAGCTCGATTACGAGACGGTCGACCTGTTTACCGGCGCGCATCTCAAGCCCGAGTTCGCCAAGATCAATCCGAACTGCCTCGTCCCGGTTCTCGAAGACGGGGACTTCAGGCTCACCGAAAGCGCGGCGATCATCCGGTACCTCGCCGACAAGGTCGACTCGCCGGCCTATCCCAAGGATCTGAAGGCGCGCGCCCGGGTCAACGAGATGATGGAGTGGTTCAATTCCAACTGCTACAAGGACCTCGCCTACGGCCTGACCTATCCGCAGCTTTTTCCGCATCACAAGCGTCCGGGCGATGCGGTACAGGCGGGGACACTGGCCTGGGGCAAGGAGCGCGCGCAAGCCTGGCTGAAGATCCTCGACAAGGATCTCATCGGACCGAAGAAACGCTTCCTGTGCGGTGACCGGGTGACGCTCGCCGATTACATGGGTGCGGAGATGGTCACGCTCGGCGAGGTGATTCGCTGCGACTACTCCGCCTACCCCAACGTGCAGCGCTGGCTGAAGAACATGAAGGCGCTGAAGAGCTGGCCGAAGGTGCACGACGTCATCGATGGCTTCGCCGCATCGGTCAAGGAACAGCCGTTCGTCGCCGTCTGAGGGGCGACGCGTCTAGGAGGACATCACATGATTCGCAAGCTGCATCACAACGCTTATCGCTGCCGTGATTCGGAGGCGACGCGCAAGTTCTACGAAGACTTCCTCGGCATGCGCCTGGCGGAGACGCTCGAGATCAAGGAGACCAAGAGCGGGCGCAAGACCCAGACGCTGCACACCTTCTACGCGCTCGACGATGGCTCCTACCTGGCCTTCTTCGAGGCGCCCGACATGCCGTTCGAGTTCAAGGATCAGCACGACTACGACCTGCACATCGCGGTCGAGGTCGACATGCTGAGCCTGCAGGCGATGTTCGAGAAGGGCAAGGCGGCGGGTATCGAGACGCGCGGCATCTCCGACCACGGCTTCATCGACTCGATCTATTTTCGCGATCCGAACGGCTACGTCATCGAGCTGACGGCGAAAAAGCCCGGCCACGATGCGGCGATGGACCCGGCGAAAAACGGCGCGCGCGCGCGGCTGGATCGCTGGCAGGCGGCGAAGCGCACCGGGGTCGCCGCGGGCTGACCGCCGCGGCGTTGGCGCGCCAGGCAGCGGCGCGCGGTTGCAGGGGATCCTGGCGCACCCGGCGCTACGGGCCGCGGTGGCGCCGCTTCCGGCCGGCCTCACGGTCACGAAAGATTCACCTGCAGGTCACGCGCGCATCATCGTCGCGCGCAAGCATCAGGGGCTATGCATACTCGGGCCCTTGCGTATGGACTGCTGCTCGCGCTGCTGCCGCTCGATGCCCTGGCCTGGGGCCTCGAGACGCATCTGTACTTTGCGCAGCACGTTCTCCTCGTGGCCCCGCTGGCCGACCCGGCGTTGCACCGCGCAGCGCTTCGTCTGCCAAGGCTGGTTCTTGCGGGTGCCTGTCTTCCGGACCTTGCCCTGACGGGTCGGCTCGCCGGAACCCGGGCCTTCGGCGCGACGCATCGCTGGGCGACATTGCGCCGACTCACCGCGGTTCCGTGCTGTGACGAAGACCGCGCAGTGCTCGTCGGCTACGCGAGTCACCTGCTCGCCGACGTGATTGCGCACAACCATTTTGTGCCCGACCACGAGCGACGCATTGCCAATGTCTCCCATGTGACGCATGCGCTGTGCGAGTGGGCGATGGACGAGCTGGTGCGTCGCACGCTTGTCGCGCACGTCGGCGATCTGCTGCTCGATGCGCGAGAGATGCTCGCGGACTTTGTCGCACGAGGGTTTGCCTGTCCGCTGCCGGTGGCAGGCCGCGCGCTCGACACGCTCGCGCATGGGGATCGGCTGTTGCGAGCGACCAGGCTGCCGCGGGCATGCATGGGTTTGATTCGCCGCTTTGACCGGGCATTCGCGCGGCGTGGGGAAATTTACTTGCGTGAAACGTCGCAGCGGTTCTCGCAGCTCGGTCGCCTGCTCGACGGGGCGGAGCCGCGCTGGGAGGCCGAGTTGAGCGCCTGGACCACGCCCGCGGGCGCTTGGCATCGAGGCCGACCGGTGCTACCTGCTTCGGTGTTCGACGGTTGAGTCAGGCGGGCGCGCGCGCATCGCGAGGGCTCAGGAAACGAAAAACGAAGCACCCGCGATGGCGCCCCCGAGCAGCGCGCCGGCGAGCACATCGCTCGGATAGTGCAGTCCGAGCGCCACGCGCGAGGCGGCGACGAGCAGGGCAAATGGCACGAGCAGTACCGCGAGTCCGGAATCGTAGGCGACCGCGACCAGTGTGAAGGCGACCGCGTGCAGCGTGTGGCCGGAGGGAAAGCTGAAGGCATCGAGCGGTGCCGCGCCAACCGCGACTTCGCCATGCACCTGGTATGGACGCAGTCGCAGAGTACGGTGCTTGAGCAGCTTGTAGCAGCCCGTGCAGACCGCGCCTACGCATACCATGTGCAGCACTGCAGGACCTGCGCCTGATGGATCGCCGACGAGCATCGCGAGCATGAGGGCGTACCACAACACGCCATCTCCCAGGCGGCTTACCACGCGGAACATCTGCAGCACCCAGTGGACGCGAAGCGCGCGATTCACACGAATGCACAGACGCGCATCGATTCCCTGGAGCTGGGCGACGAGGCTGCCGAATGTTCTGCGCGCCGATAGGGGATCAGGCCGCAGCATGGAGCACCTCTCCAGCCGCAGCGGCCCCCGCCGCAGTCTCTCGCAGGACGGCTTCGAAGTCGTCGACCGTGTGCTCCCAGGAAAGGCCCTCCGCGACGCGCCGGGCGGCCTGTCCGAGCGAGCGCGCGCGCTGTGGTTGGCGTGCAAGGCGCTCGGCCAGTGCGATGAACGCGGCACGATCGTCGAACGGCGCAAGCAGCGCCGAGCGCTCGTGCTCCAGGTACTGGCGCGCCGCGGCGTAGCGGTAGGCGATGATGCCGAGGCCGCTCGCCATGGCTTCCAAGGTCACGTTGCCGAAGGTTTCCGTGGTGCTCGGGAACAGGAACGCGTCCGCCGACGCGTAGTGCGCCGAAAGCTCGCCGTTCACCAGCCGCCCGGCGATCACGCTGCCGGTACCCCGCCGCTCGAGCTCTGCCTGCAGGGGCCCGTCGCCGACGAGGACGAGCTTGCAGCCGGGGTTGACGCGCCGCATCGCCTGGAATGCGTCGATGACGAGCGGGAAGTTCTTCTCGGGGGCGAAGCGGCTGACGCACAGCACCACCAGCGTATCGTCGTCTGCATCCCAGCGACGGCGCAGTTCGTCCGAGCGCCGTTGCGGAGAAAACACATCGGGGTAGATGCCCCGCCCCACCACGCGCAGCCGCTCGAAGCCGAGCTGCGCAAGCGACTCGGCAAGTTCGTCGGTGGGTACCATGGTGCAATCGGCGCGGTTGTGGAACCAGCGCAGATAGCCCGCCACGGCCTGCGACAGCCAGGCAAAGCCGTAATGCGCGCTGTACGCGTGGAAATTGGTATGGAAATCCGTGGCCACGGGTATCCGCAGCCGGCGCGCGGCGGCGATCGCGGCCCAGCCGAGCGGACCCTCGGTCGCGACGTGGACCACATCCGGGCGCCGCTCGAACCACCCGCGCAGCAGCCTGCGCTTTGCGGGCACGCCCATCTTCAGCTGCGTATAGCGCGGGATCGGTATTCCGCCGACGAGCGTTTCGTCGATGCCCTTTCCTTGGACGGTGCTCGCGTCGCCTGCCTGGCGGGGGCGCACCAGTTCGAGGGCGTGGCCGCGCGCGCGCAGGCCCTCGACCATGATGCCGATCGTGCGGGCGACGCCGTTGACCTCGGGTGGGTAGGTCTCGGTGACCATCGCGATGCGCAGCGCCGGCTTTTCTGCGCCGGCATTGCTATTCCGAGGGGTCGTCCCGTTCACGCGGCGCGAGCATGCGGTGCGCCCATGAAGCGTCGATGACGCTTTTGTGATGAATTCGTGACGGCGCGCGCGCGGGCGCGCTTAGTCGAACAGCACCAGCAGCCAGACCAGCCCCGCATTGACCAGCGAGAGCATGACCGCGGCGCTGCCGATGTCCTTGGCGCGCTTGGCCAGCCGGTGGTTCTCGAGCGAGATTCGATCGACGGTCGCCTCGACCGCTGAATTCAGCAGCTCGACGATCAGCACGACGATCAGGCTGCCGAGTAAAAGGGCGCGCTCGAGCCCCGTGTCGCCGAGCCACAGAGCGAGGGGCGAGAGCAGGGCGACGAGAATCAACTCCTGGCGGAATGCGTCCTCGTTGCGCACGGCCTCCGCGAATCCTGCGAGCGAGTAGCGCGTCGCATTGATCAGGCGGCGCAGACCGGTTTTGCCTTTGTGGGGGCTCTCCATCGCTTGCGACTCGGCTGCGGGCGGCATTGCGGCCGCACTCTAGCACGCGCTATGCTCGCCACTTTTTCGGCGACAGCCTCGCGCCCTCACGCGGCATTCATGGACCGTGATTCCGAACCGTCTTCGAACCGAAACCCAACACTCGGACTCGCAGACCTGATCGCGGCGCCGCTGTCGCGCCGCAGCGTGCTCAAGGGCGGGCTTGCGGCCTTCCTCGGGACGTTGCCGTTCGGCGACGGTGCGCTCGCCGGGCGCGCCGCAGCCGCGGCGCTCGGCTTCGCCTCGATTCCCGTGTCGAGCGCAGATTCCGTGGTGGTGGCCGCCGGCTACCGCGTGAGCGTGCTGTACCGCTGGGGCGATGAGACCGGCATCGCCGGTGCGCCGCCGGCACCGTTCAGGCCGGATGCGTCGAACAGCGCGGCGGAACAGGCGCTGCAGGCCGGCATGCACCACGACGGGATGCATTTCTTCCCGCTGCCGAAGGGTTCGAGCGCCTCGGACCGCGGTCTGCTGGTCGTCAACCACGAATACACCGACGACGGTCTGCTGCATGCCGACGGCATGAACAGCTGGTCGCGCGAGAAGGTGTTCAAGTCGCAGTACGCGCATGGACTGTCGGTGATCGAGGTTCGGCGGCGCGACGGGGCCTGGGCACGGGTGCGCCCGTCGCGCTATGCGCGGCGCATCACGGCGCGCACGCCGATCGCGGTGGCGGGACCGGCGGCCGGACATCCGCTGCTGCGCACGCAGGCCGACCCGGACGGTCGCGAAATCCTCGGCACGTTCAACAACTGCGCGATGGGCTGGACGCCGTGGGGCACTTACCTCGCCTGCGAGGAAAACTTCAACGACTACTTTCATCATAGCGGCGCGCCGACGCCGGCGGAAAAGCGCTATGGGATCCGCAAAGGCGGCCTGGGTTATCGCTGGCACGAGCACGACGAACGCTTCGACGCGGCCCGCCATCCGAACGAGCCGAACCGCTTCGGCTGGGTCGTCGAGATGGACCCCTACGATCCGGCCTCGAAGCCGGTCAAGCGCACGGCGCTCGGGCGCATCAAGCACGAGAGCGCGACGGTCACGCGCGCGGCCGACAATCGTGTCGTGGTGTACTCGGGCGACGACCAGCGCTTCGAGTACATCTACAAGTTCGTCTCGCGCGGACGCTTCGATCCGCAGGCCCGGACGGCGAACCGCGGGCTGCTCGACGAAGGGACGCTGTACGTTGCACGCTTCGACGCCGCAGGGCATGGGCAGTGGATCGCGCTCGAGCACGGGCGCAACGGCCTGGATGCGGCCAGCGGCTTCGCCGATCAGGCCGACGTCCTGGTTCGGGCGCGCGCCGCCGCCGATCGGGTCGGCGCGACCAAGATGGACCGGCCCGAGTGGATCGCGGTGAATCCGCGCACGCAGGAGGTCTACGCAACGCTCACCAACAACGCGCGCCGCGGCCGCGCCGGATTTCCGGGTGCCGACGCGGCGAATCCGCGCGCGCCGAACGTCTACGGCCACATCCTGCGCTGGCGCGAGCGGGACGGCGACGCAGCGGCGGAAACGTTCGACTGGTCGGTGTTTCTACTCGCCGGCGACCCGGCGCAGCCCGATCCGGCGCGGCGCGGCACGACCGGGCTCGCCTTTGGCGGCCCGGACGGCTTGCACGTCGATGGCCGCGGCATGCTCTGGATCATGACCGACGTGTCGGCCTCGCGGCTGGGGCGCGAGGCATTCGCGCCATTGGGCAACAATCAGCTGCTGGCCGCCGATCCGGCGAGCGGCGAGCTGCGCCGCTTTCTCGTCGGCCCGGTCAACTGCGAGATCACCGGCCTCAGCCAGACGCCCGACGGGCGGACGTTTTTCCTCAACATCCAGCACCCGGGCGAGGTGCCCGATGCGCGCTCCGACCCGGCGAAGCCCGATCGCTATAGCGCCTGGCCGGAGGGCCGCCCGGGCGCGCGACCGCGCTCGGCGACGATCGTGATCGAGCGCGCCGACGGCGGGGTGATCGGCAGCTGAGCGCCGCGGGACGCTAGGAAACCGCGGCGGCGGGCGCCGCGATCGGCGCAGGCGCTGGTACGGGCGTCCCGAGCGACGACATCAGCTCCTCCTGCGCCGCGCGGCGGCGACCGCGCCGCGGCTTCGCCTGCTCGTAAGTCCCGTCGGGCTTCATTTCCCAGGCCTGGCAGTTGTCGTCCAGGTAGCTCTGCAGGCCCTCGCGGATGACGCGACGCTTGAGTGCCGGATCGAGCACGGGAAAGCACAGCTCGATGCGGCGGAAAAAGTTGCGATCCATCCAGTCCGCACTGGCCAGGTAGACATCCTCGGCGCCGTCGTTCTGAAAATAGAACACGCGGGTGTGCTCGAGGAAACGTCCGATGATCGAGCGCACGCGGATCTTCTCGGACAGCCCCTCGATGCCGGGCTTGAGCGCGCAGACCCCGCGCACGATGAGGTCGATGCTGACGCCGGCCTGCGACGCGGCATACAGCTCTTCGATGATGTCGGGCTCGAGCAGGGCGTTCATCTTGGCGATGATCCGCGCCGGCCGGCCTTCGCGCGCCAGCGTCGCCTCGCGGCGAATCGCCGCAATGGTGCTCCGGTGCAGGGTGAACGGCGATTGCCAGACATGCGCCAGCTTGCTCGCGCGGCCGAGGCCGGTGAGCTGCTTGAAGACTTCGTTGACGTCGGCGCACAGCGCTTCGTTCGCCGAGAACAGGCCGAAGTCGGTGTACAGGCGCGCGGTGCGCGGGTGGTAGTTGCCGGTTGCGAGGTGTACGTAGCGCTTGAGCACCGTGCCCCGCGGCGTTTCCTCGCGCCGCACGATGAGCGCCATCTTGGCGTGCGTCTTGTGGCCGACGACGCCATAGACCACGTGCGCACCGACTTCCTCGAGACGCGCCGCCCAGTTGAGGTTCGCCTCCTCGTCGAAGCGCGCCATCAGCTCGACCACGACGGTCACTTCCTTGCCGCGCCGCGCGGCGTCGATCAGCACCTCCATCAGCTCCGAATCGGTGCCGGTGCGGTACACGGTCTGCTTGATCGCGAGGACCTGCGGATCGGTGGCGGTGGTGCGGATGAAGTCGATGACCGGCGCGAATGACTGATAGGGATGATGCAGCAGCACGTCCTCGCGCGCGATCAGCCCGAACAGATCGCCGCCCTTGCCGAGCGTCGCCGGCAAGCCGGGCTGGAATGGCGCGAACTTGAGGTCCGTGCGCTCGACCTGGCTGGGCACTTCGCGCAGGCGGTACAAATTTACCGGGCCGTCGACGCGATAGAGATCCACCGGGTCGAGGCTGAACTGCTGCAGCAGGAAGTCCACCATCGCGGGCGAGCAGTTGTCGGCGACCTCGAGCCGCACGGCATCGCCGAAGTGGCGGTGCAGCAGCTCGCCTTGCAGCGCGATGCGCAGGTTCTTGATCTCTTCCTCGTCGACGAACAGGTCCGAGTTGCGCGTGACCCGAAACTGATAGCAGCCGAGCACTTTCATGCCGGCGAACAGCTCCTCGACGTGCGCGTGAAGCACGGAGGACAGGAACACGAACGCGTATTCGCCCTCGGCGATCTCGGGTGGCAGGCGGATGATGCGTGGCAAGGCGCGCGGCGCCTGCACGATTGCGGCGCCCGAGCTGCGCCCGAAGGCGTCCTTGCCTTGAAGCTCGACCGCGAAGTTGAGGCTCTTGTTCAGAACCCGAGGGAAGGGGTGCGCCGGATCGAGCCCGATCGGCGTGAGAACCGGAAGGACTTCGCGGAAGAAATGGTCGCGGATCCACTGACGCTGCGCGGGACTCCAGTCGGTGCGCCGCGGGAAGTGGATCCCGGCGCCGGCAAGCTTCGGCAAGAGCACCTCGTTCAGCAGGCGGTACTGCTCTGCCACGAGGGCGTGCGCCTGCACCGTCACCTCGGCAAACACTTCCTGCGGCCCGCGCCCGTCCGGCTCGGGTTCCGGAAGATCCAGCTTGATCTGCTCCTTGAGTCCCGCGACGCGGATCTCGAAGAACTCGTCCAGGTTCGACGAGACGATGGTCAGGAAGCCCAGCCGCTCGAGCACCGGTACCGACTCGTCCGCGGCCTGCGCGAGCACGCGGCGGTTGAACTCGAGGATGCCAAGCTCGCGGTTCAGGAAGTGCGCCGGAGGCGGCGCGGCCCGCTTCGCCGCGGATGTTGACCGTGTTGCCGGGGTCAGCATAGAGATGAAAGTGTACCGCGGTTGTCCGCGCGGACGCCGGCTGGATGCCGAGCGCGCCCGTGGAATGCGGCGGCGTGAAATAAATCTGTCACGCTGGGGCGCCGAAATCGGGGTCGCCCTGGCGCTGCCGAACCCCGAAACGCCTCGCATGCCCGCTCAGACCGCGCGATTGCCGAGCCGCCCGCGAGCGCCTACAGTCGCAGCTACGATGTCGCAGCACGACACACTGGCCGCGGTCGACCTCGGCTCGAACAGCTTCCATCTGCAGATCGGGCGCGTCGTCGACGGCCAGATCTATCCGCTCGACGTGCTGCGCGAGGTCGTGCGGATCGGCGCCGGCCTGACGGCGGACAAGCGCATCGACCGCGCGACTCAGGCGCGCGCGCTCGAAGCCCTGCGTCGCTTTCGCGAGCGGCTCAAGGGCTTTCCGCGCCACGCGGTGCGGGCGGTCGGCACCAACACGCTGCGCGTCGCCAAGAACGCGCCGGCCTTTCTGCGTGAGGCGCGCGAGGCGCTCGGCTTTCCGATCGAGGTGATCGCGGGCCGCGAGGAAGCCCGCCTCATCTACGTCGGCGTGGCGCACGCGCTGCCGCCCGCGCAGCATCGCCGGCTGGTGGTCGACGTCGGCGGCGGCTCGACCGAGTTCGTCATCGGCAGCGGATACGCGCCCGAGCTGACCGAGAGCCTCTACATGGGCTGCGTGAGCTACAGCCTGCGCTATTTTCCGGACGGGCGAGTCGACAAGGGTCGCATGAAACGCGCCGAACTCGCCGCGCGGCAGGAGCTGGCGACGATGGTGCGGGCCTATCGCGCCATGGGCTGGAAGGAGGCGGTCGGCTCCTCCGGTACCGCGCGCTCGATGGAAAGCATCCTCGTCGAGAACGGCTTCACCGACGAAGGGCTGACGCGCGAAGGCCTCGATCGCCTGCGCAGCCTGCTGATCAAGCATGGTGCGGCGGATCCGAACAGGATCGCGGGGCTGCGCTCGACCCGCGCGCCCGTGCTGCCCGGCGGGCTCGCCATCATGGTGGCGGCGCTCGACGAGCTGGGCATCGAGCAGATGCGCGTCTCGGAGGCTGCGCTGCGCCACGGTGTGCTCTACGACCTGCTCGGCCGCGTGAAGCATCAGGACATGCGCGAGGCGACGGTCGTCCAGTTCATGCGCCGCTATCAGCTCGACGCTGCGCAGGCCGAGCGGGTCCGGGTGCTCGCACGCGCGATCTATGACGCGCTCGTCGCCGGGCGGCGCGAAGAGCTCGCGCGCGAGGACGATCCGGATCGCCTGATGCTCGACTGGGCGGCGCGCCTCGCCGAGATCGGCCTGTCGATCGCGCATGCCGCGTACCACAAGCATTCGGCGTACGTCCTGTCCAACGCGGACATGCCGGGCTTCTCGCGCATGGAGCAGCAGCGCCTGGCGCGGATCGTGCTCGCGCATCGTGGCAAGCTCGCCAAGATTCAGGACAGCGGACTCGACGGCAGCGACTGGTGGCTCGTGTTCGCGTTGCGCCTTGCCTCGACCATCCTGCGCCGGCGAAACGACGCGAAGCTGCCGCTATTGCGCGTCGCCGCCGACGAGGGCGGGTTCCAGCTCGAGCTGCCGCAGGCCTGGCTCGACGAGAATCCGCTCACCGCGGACGCGCTCGAGTCCGAGGCGCATCAGTGGAAGGCGGTCGGCATGAAGCTTGCCGTCAGTGGGCTGTCCGACAAGAAGATTGCGGCGCTGGGGTAGGGGGTGGCCGCGGGATGGCGAGACCTCCGCGTCTCGATGTTCCGCCGGGGTTTGCCAGCGAAAATCCATCTCCCGACTGAGTGCATTCACCGCGAGATTCATGCGGTGAATGCACTCAGTCGGGAGACAAATGAAGACCCAATTCCGCATCGCGTCTGTTCGAAGCCACGGCCTCGAAGCGGTATTCGGGCGTGCTACACCATATCCGGCGCCACCACCGCGCGCACCACGACCTGCGCTTCGCCGCCGCGAACCCGGTAGGTGAGCCACCACAGGCCGCCCTTCTTGATGCTCCACTCCACCCGGCTGCCGCTGACGAGCGTGCTTGCCACGCAACCCAGCGTGGGCTGGTGGCCGACGATCAGCACGGCGCCCTTGCGCCGCGGCCAGTCGGCGGCGGCCAGGACATCGGCCACCGATGCGCCCGGCGCGATCCGCTCGACGATCTTGGCGCGCAGCTCCAGGGCCTCTGCGGTCTGGCGCGCCCGCAGCGCGGGGCTCGACAGCAAGGCGAACTTGGAGGGCAGGCGCTGCAGCAGCCAGGCCGCGACGCGCTTCGCCTGCTTGCGGCCTTTCGCGGTGAGCTTTCGCTCCAGGTCGGGCCCGCCTTCCTCGGCCTCGGCGTGGCGCCAAAGAATGAGATCCATCGACTCTCCCTCGCCTCGGTTGCGCAGTGTACGCGCTGGGTCGGGACCGCGCGTGACATTGTCATGACGCCGTTGAGGGGAGCTCGAGGGATCGGCTAGAATCCCGCCTCTCTAGGCGCGTAGCTCAGCTGGTTAGAGCACTACCTTGACATGGTAGGGGTCGTTGGTTCGAGTCCAATCGCGCCTACCAGCTTTCTGGGCGGCGGCTGTCGTCGTCGCCTATAACCCCGCGCGCAGAACCGGGCGTTCGCGCCGTTCGACGCGCGGTTTCTGTTTTTGAGCGCCGTGCCAGACATCAAGCTTCCTGACGGATCGGTAAAGCGCTTTCCCGGTCCGGTCACCGTCGCCGAGGTCGCGCAGTCGATCGGCGCGGGCCTGGCGCGCGCGGCGCTCGCCGGCCGGGTGAACGGCAAGCTGGTCGACACCAGCAGCATGATCGACGCCGACGCCGAGCTCGCCATCGTCACCGACCGAGATGCCGACGGCCTCGAGATCCTGCGCCATTCGACCGCGCACTTGCTCGCGCATGCGGTGAAGGAGCTCTTTCCGAGCGCCCAGGTGACGATCGGACCGGTGATCGAAAACGGCTTCTACTACGACTTCTCCTTCGAACGCCCGTTTACGCCCGAGGACCTGGCCGCGATCGAGAAGCGCATGGCCGAAATTGCGCGCCGCGACCTCAAGGTCGAGCGCTCGGTCATGCCGCGCGACGAGGCGGTGAAGTTCTTCCGTGGCCAGGGCGAGCACTACAAGGCGGAGATTATCGCGGCGATTCCGGCCAACGAGCCGATCTCGCTCTATGGCCAGGGCAGCTTCGTCGACCTGTGCCGCGGGCCGCATGTGCCGACGACCGGCAAGCTCAAGGTGTTCAAGCTGATGAAGGTCGCCGGGGCCTACTGGCGCGGCGATTCGAACAACGAGATGCTGCAGCGGATCTACGGCACGGCCTGGGCGAAGAAGGAGGACCAGGACGCCTACCTGCACATGCTCGAGGAGGCGGAAAAGCGCGACCACCGGCGCCTGGGCACGCAGCTCGACCTGTTCCATATCGAGGACGAGGCGCCCGGCATGGTGTTCTGGCACCCGAAGGGCTGGACGCTGTGGCAGCAGGTCGAGCAGTACATGCGCCGCGTGTACCGCGACAACGGCTATCTGGAGGTGCGCGGGCCGATGCTGCTGCACCGGCGCCTGTGGGAGCTTACCGGCCATTGGGAGAACTATCGCGAGAGCATGTTCACCACCGAGTCGGAAAAGCGCGACTACGCAGTCAAGCCGATGAACTGCCCGGGTCATATCCTGATCTTCAACAAGGGCGTGAAGAGCTACCGGGACCTGCCGCTGCGCTTCGGCGAGTTCGGCGCCTGCCACCGCAACGAGCCATCCGGGGCGCTGCACGGCCTGATGCGCATCCGCGGCTTCACCCAGGACGATGGCCATATCTTCTGCACCGAGGACCAGATCCTGTCCGAGTGCGTCGCCTACACGGCATTGCTGCAGCGGGTGTACGCGGATTTCGGCTTCCGCGAAATTATCTACAAGGTCGCCACGCGCCCCGAGAAGCGCATCGGCGAGGACGCCGCTTGGGACAAGGCGGAGGCCGCGCTGATGGCCTCGCTGCGCCGCGCGGGCGTGGCATTCGAGGTCTCGCCCGGCGAGGGGGCGTTCTACGGCCCGAAGATCGAGTATTCGCTGAAAGACGCCATCGGGCGGGTCTGGCAGTGCGGCACGATGCAGGTGGACTTTTTCATGCCCGGGCGCCTTGGCGCGGAATATGTCGCGGCCGACAACGCCCGCCGGACCCCGGTGATGCTGCACCGGGCCACCGTCGGCTCGATGGAGCGCTTTATCGGCATCCTGATCGAGCATTACGGGGGCGCTTTCCCGCTCTGGCTGGCGCCCGAGCAGGTGGTCGTGATGTGCATTACCGAGCGCCAGGCCGGCTACGCCGCCGCGGTCGCGGCAGACCTGCGCGCGGCCGGGTGGCGCGCCGTCGAGGATTTGCGAAACGAGAAAATTTCTTATAAGATTCGCGAACATAGCCTGCAAAAGCTGCCTTACCAGCTGGTGGTCGGGGACAAGGAATTGCAGGCACAGACTGTGGCCGTGCGCGCGCGCGGCGGTGTCGATCTCGGGCCGATGCGGCTCGACGCGTTCATCGCACGCCTCCGGAGCGAGGTAGAAGCGCCGAGCACGGCCTGATTTTTTTGCGGGCGGGACCCGCGCGGCATGTCCGGTGGCCGAGCGCACCGGCACTGGAGGAGAACGCACTCATCGCACTCGACAAAGCGCAGCGCATCAATCGGGAAATCACCGCGCCCGAGGTGCGTCTGGTGGCCGAAGACGGCGAGCAACTTGGCATCGTGCCTGTAGCGGATGCGCTGCGGGCAGCGGAAGAGCAGGATGTGGATCTTGTGGAGATCGCACCGCTTGCGAATCCGCCGGTGTGCAAGCTCATGGACTACGGCAAGTTCCGTTACCGTGAGCAGAAAAAGGCGCACGAAGCGAAGCTGAAGCAGAAGCAGATCCAGATCAAGGAGATCAAGTTTCGCCCGCGCACTGACGAGGGTGACTACAAGATCAAGCTGAACAAGCTGATCGAGTTTCTGGAAGAGGGCGACAAGGCCAAGGTCACGTTGCGATTTCGGGGACGTGAAATGGCGCACCAGGAATTCGGCAAGCGCGTTCTGGAGCGCGTCAAGGCCGATCTCGAAGAGATTGGTGTGGTCGAGCAGTTCCCGAAGATGGAAGGGCGCCAGATGGTGATGGTGATTGCGCCCAAGAAGAAGGTTCCGGTGGTCAAGCCGAAGAAGGCGTCCGCTGCGAAGTCGGAACCGCGGCCAAGCAAGCCGGCCAAGCCGGTCGCCGCGGCCTGAAGTAGGGGTGGCAGCCTCGCGCTGCCGCCAACAAGTGATGCCCGGGCTTCAAGCGCCTGCGCTGCAGGACGCCCGGCGTCATATTAGAAGATGGAGTACGGCACGATGCCAAAGGCGAAGACAAAGAAGGGCGCTGCAAAGCGGTTCAAGATCCGCTCCAGCGGCAAGATCAAGCGCTCGCATGCGTACATGCGGCATATCCTGACCAAGAAGTCGCAGAAGCGTAAGCGGCAGCTGCGCGGCACCGGCTCGGTCGATCAGACGAACGCACGGCAGGTCCGCTCCATGCTGCCGTACGCAGGCTAGGGAGGCCGCCATGCCACGCGTAAAACGCGGCGTCACTGCACGCGCACGTCACAAGAAGGTTCTGCGTCAGGCGAAGGGCTATCGCGGTCGCCGCAAGAACGTCTACCGCATCGCCAAACAGGCGGTCATGAAGGCCGGGCAGTATGCCTACCGGGATCGTCGTCAGCGCAAGCGCCAGTTCCGCGCGCTATGGATCGCGCGCATCAACGCCGCGGTGCGCGAGCTCGGCATGACCTACAGCAGCTTCATGTCGGGGCTCAAGCGTGCCCAGATCGAGGTGGATCGCAAGGTGCTAGCCGATCTCGCGGTCACCGACAAGCCTGCATTCGCGAAAATCGCGAGCCAGGCCAAGGCCAGTCTTTCGCACTGAGCGCGGGCCCGGGGACGCGCAGGGGCGGACGCGCTGCCCCTGCGTCCGCATGGCGGCATGGAAAACGTCGACGGCATCGTAGCTCGGGCGCTCGCGGCATTCAGCGCGGCGCAGGACCCGGCCGCGCTGGAGAACGCGAAGGCCCGCTACCTCGGCAAGAGCGGTGAGCTCACGGCGCTGCTGAAATCGCTCGGCAAGCTCGCGCCGGAGGCGCGGCGCAGCGCCGGCCAGGCGATCAACGAAGCGAAGGCGCGCCTCGAGGCAGCGCTCGAAGCGCGCCGCGGCGCGCTCGCGGACGCCAAGCTCGCGGTCCGGCTTGCCGAGGAGTCGCTCGACGTCACGCTGCCGGGCCGGGGGCGCGGGCGCGGCGGGGTACATCCGGTCATCCGCACTTGGGCGCGCGTCGAGGCGATTTTCGGCTCGGTCGGGTTCGACGTCGCCGACGGTCCCGAAATCGAGAGCGACTGGTACAACTTCACCGCGCTCAATCAGCCGGAGAACCATCCGGCGCGCTCGATGCACGACACGTTCTACGTCGATCTGAACGACGCGCAGGGCACGCCGCTGCTGCTGCGCACGCACACCAGCCCGATGCAGGTGCGCTACGCACGCATGCACCGCCCGCCGATCAAGGTGATCGCGCCCGGTCGTACCTATCGCGTCGATTCGGACGCGACGCATTCGCCGATGTTTCATCAGGTCGAGGGCCTGTGGATCGACGAGGACATCAGCTTTGCGGACCTCAAGGGCGTGTATACCGATTTCCTGCGGCGGTTCTTCGAGACCGACGAGCTCGAAGTGCGCTTTCGCCCGTCCTTTTTCCCCTTCACGGAGCCCTCCGCCGAGATCGACATGCGCTTCGACGCGGGCCCGCTGGAAGGCCGCTGGCTGGAAATCTCGGGTTCCGGCCAAGTGCACCCGAGTGTCATACGCAATTTCGGACTCGATCCCGAGCGCTACATCGGCTTCGCCTTCGGCTCCGGGCTCGAGCGCTTGACGATGCTGCGCTATGGCATCGACGACCTGCGGCTGTTTTTCGACGGCGATCTGCGCTTCCTGCGCCAGTTCGCCTGAACCTCGATGCGTATCCCCGAAAGCTGGTTGCGCAGCATGGCCAATCCGTCGCAGGAGACGGCGGCGCTCGCGCATCTGCTCACGATGTCCGGGCTGGAAGTCGAATCCTGCGAGCCCGTTGCGCCGCCGTTTTCGGGCGTCGTGGTCGCTGTGGTGCGCGCGGTGGACAAACATCCGAACGCGGACAAGCTTGCGTTGTGCGCGGTCGAGACCGGCAGCGTGGGCGAGCCGCCGCTGGCCATCGTCTGCGGCGCACCCAATGTGCGCGCAGGCATGCGGGTCGCGCTTGCACGGGTCGGCGCATGTCTGCCGGGAAGCGACGGGGCGCTGGTGGAGATTCGCGCGGCCAAGGTGCGCGGCGTCGAGAGCCGGGGCATGCTGTGCTCGGCGCGCGAGCTCGGGCTGTCGGACGACCACAGCGGGATCATTGAGCTGCCGGGCGATACCGCCCTCGGCCGCGACCTGCGCGAAGTGCTCGACCTCGAAGACCATGTCTTCGACATCAAGCTCACGCCGAACCGCGCCGACTGCCTGTCGGTGCTGGGCGTGGCGCGCGAAGTCGCTGCCCTGACCGGAGCGCCGCTCGTCGCGCCGCGCATCGAGCCGGTCAGGCCGCGTAGCGACGCGCGTCTCGCGGTGCGGGTGCTGGCGCCCGATCTTTGCGGTCGATTTTCGGGCCGGGTGGTTCGCGGCGTAAACGCGCAGGCGGCAACCCCCGAGTGGATGAAGCAGCGCCTCGCGCGTGCCGGCCAGCGCCCGATCTCGGCGCTGGTCGACATCTCGAACTACGTCATGCTCGAGCTCGGCCGACCGACGCACATCTTCGACTACGACAAGGTACGGGGCGGCGCGCTCGAGGTGCGCTGGGGGAAGAAGGGCGAGCGTGTCGAGTTGCTGAATGGCCAGACGATCGAGGTTGACGAGAGCGTCGGGGTGATTGCCGATGCCGCCGGGGTCGAGGCGCTCGCCGGCATCATGGGCGGCGAGGCGACGGCGGTATCCGATGCGACGCGCAATATCTATATCGAGGCGGCCTTCTGGTGGCCGCAGGCGGTCGCCGGACGCGCGCGGCGCTACAACTTCTCGACCGACGCGGCGCACCGCTTCGAGCGCGGCGTGGACTACGACACGACGGTCGAGCATATCGAGCGCATCACGGCGCTCATCCTCGAGATCTGTGGCGGCGAGCCCGGTCCGATCGACGACACGGTCACCGCGCTGCCCGAGCGGCGCCCGGTGCGCATGCGCGTGGCGCGCGCGCAAAAGGTGATCGGTGTACCGATCACGGGCGACGAAATGGCCGAGGTGTTCCGCCGACTGGCGCTGCCATTCGAATGGGAGGGCGAGGCTTTCCTGGTCACGCCGCCGTCGTATCGATTCGATCTCGAGATCGAGGAGGATCTGATCGAGGAAGTGGCGCGGATCCACGGCTTCGAGCGCATTCCGGCGCATCCGCCGCGTGCGGCCGCGCGCATGAGCGCGCTGCCCGAAGCCCGGCGCTCGCTGCATGCCGTGCGCGAGCGCCTCGCGGCCAGCGACTACCACGAAGTGATCAATTTCAGCTTCGTCGAACCGGCCTGGGAGGCCGATTTTGCGGGCTGCGCCGACCCGATCCGCCTGCTCAATCCGATCGCCAGCCCGCAGTCGGTCATGCGCTCCTCGCTCATTGGCTCGCTGGTCGACAACGTGCGCTACAACCTCGCGCGCAAGGTCCCGCGCGTTCGCGTGTTCGAGCTCGGTCGGGTGTTCCTGCGCGATGCGGAAGCTGCGGACGGGCCCCTGTCGGTGGCCGGGCTGCGCCAGCCCATGCGCGTGGGCGTCGCGGCCTTCGGACCGGCGCTCGAGGAACAGTGGGGCGAGGCGACGCGCGGCGTCGATTTCTACGACGTCAAGGCCGATGTCGAGGCCTTGTTCTCGCCGGTCGCGGTCCGGTTCGAAGCCGCGGCCCACCCGGCGCTGCATCCCGGACGCGCGGCCCGCATCCTGCGCGAGGGGCGGCCGATCGGCTGGCTCGGCGAGCTGCACCCCGAGTGGCAGCGCAAATACGACCTCCCCGGCCCGCTGATCGTGTCCGAACTCGAGGCCGAGGCGCTCGAGACGGTCCCGTTGCCGCGGGCCGAGGTCCCGTCCCGCTTCCCCGCGGTGATCCGCGACATCGCCGTTTTGGTGGACGCCGGGACCGCGGTACAGGCGCTTTTGGACGCGATTTGCGCCGAACGTCCCGGAATCGTGAGGCACATAGGAGTTTTCGACCTGTATCAGGGTGCCGGCCTCCCGTCTGGGAGAAAAAGCCTTGCTTTCCGGGTAGTTATGCAAGATACTGAACGCACCCTCACGGATGCCGAGGCAGATGAGGCACGCAACGCAATTGTGGCCCTTCTGACCCGTAAATTTTCGGCAACCCTAAGATCCTAAAAAAGAAATCGGGTGCGTAGGCGCTGGGAGCGATGATGACTTTGACAAAGGCGGAATTGGCAGACCTGTTGTTCGAAAAGGTCGGCCTCAACAAGCGTGAAGCCAAGGACATGGTCGAGGCATTCTTCGAGGAGATCCGAGGGGCGCTGGAGCGCGGGGAGAGCGTCAAGCTGTCGGGATTCGGCAATTTCCAGTTGCGCGACAAACCGCAGCGCCCCGGGCGCAACCCCAAGACCGGCGAGGAGATTCCGATCAGCGCTCGCCGCGTCGTCACCTTCCACGCGAGCCAGAAGTTGAAGGCCATGGTGGAGAAGGCGCGCCATGGAGCCGAGCCGCAAGAAGGTTGATCTTCCGCCGATTCCGGCGAAGCGCTACTTCACGATCGGTGAAGTGAGCGAGCTCTGTGGTGTCAAACCGCACGTGCTGCGCTATTGGGAGCAGGAATTCACGCAGCTCAAGCCGGTCAAGCGGCGTGGCAACCGCCGCTATTACCAGCATCACGAGGTGCTGCTCATCCGTCGAATCCGCGAGCTGCTCTATGAAGAGGGATTCACCATCAGCGGCGCGCGCAACCGGCTCGATGGGGCGCTCGGCAACGGCGCTACCGACGACGTGCCGAGCAATGGGCGCAGGAGCGCCGCGGCAGGCGTCGATCTGAGCGGCGTGAAGCGCGAGCTGCAGGACGTTCTCGACGTCCTCAGCAGTCGGGACTGATAGAATTCGCGACCTCGGGGCGTAGCGCAGCCTGGTAGCGTACCTGCATGGGGTGCAGGTGGTCGCGAGTTCGAATCTCGCCGCCCCGACCAAGCCAAATCAATGAGTTAGATGGATCGCGGGCGCACGCCGTGCGATTATCTCTGGGTCCCATCGCGCCGCGCAGGAGCTTTCTGGGGGTTGCCGCAATCCAGCCGGGCGACGTATAAGGCTCTTCTTCTGCGCCAAATTCTAGGAGGAGGGGCCAGATGGCAATCGTCGCGATAACGCGCGAGATGGGCACGCTCGGCAAGGACGTGGCCACGGGGCTGGGGCGCGCGCTGGACCTTCCGGTGATCTACCACGAGGTGATCGACAATCTGGCCGACCGGATGCGCGTGCGTCGCAGCCACGTCATTCGCTTGCTCGACGGCAGCGCAGGCCTGCTCGAGCGGCTCACGGCCGACAAGACGAGCATGGCGATTTTCTCGGCCGACGAGATCTTCGACCTCGCGCTGAAGAACGGGGGCGCCATTATCCGCGGCTGGGGCGCGACGCACTTGCTGCGCGAGTTGCCCAACGCGGTGTGCGTGCGCGTCTGCGCGCCCATGGAGCTGCGCAAAGAGCGCATGATGGAGCGCCTCGATACGGAGGACGCTGCCGCAGTGACCGAAGAGATCCGGGCGAACGACGAGTCGCACACGGCGATCATGAAGCGCCATTTCGGTCTCAATTGGACCGAGCCCGAGCACTACGATTTGGTGCTCAACACCCAGCGCGTCGGCATCGACGACTGTGTGGAGGAGGTGCTCGCGCTGGTGCGCTCGCCCGAATTTTCGGAGACCGAGGGTGCGCGCCAGCAACTCGCGGACCGGGCGCTCGCAGCCCGCGTCAAGTCGGCGCTTCGCCGCGCGCCGGAAACCCGTACCAGCAAGCTCGAGGTGAGCTGCGACGCCGGTGAAGTCACGCTGATCGGCGATCCCGGCTCGACCGAAGCCAAGCTTGCCGCGGTCGAGGTCGCCGTGACGGTGCCGGGCGTCAAAGACATTCACGTGCGGACGCGGAACTAGCGTTTCGGCGAAGACCGCCGCGCGCGGGCTCGCGTGCGTTCGTCGGTCGGGGTGGCGCGGCGAACGCGGTGACAGGCCGCGTGTTACCATCGGCGCCGCCTCGCGGCGCGTTGCGTTTCCAGGGCCGGTGTCCTTGCCTGTGCCGGCGCAAGCGGTGGACGCAGTATGCGTTTCGGGGCGGCCCACGTGCGCATCCTGGTATCCAACGACGATGGCTACTTTTCGCCCGGCATTTCGATGCTGGCCGAGGCCTTGCGCCCTGTCGGCGAGGTGACCGTCGTCGCGCCGGAGCGGGATCGTTCGGGCGCGTCCAACTCGCTGACGCTCGATCGTCCGCTGACCGTGCGTCAGGCGGCGAATGGCTTTTACTTCGTCAACGGCACGCCGACGGACTGCGTGCACCTGGCGGTGACCGGGCTGCTCGCCTTCGTGCCGGACATGGTGGTCTCGGGGATCAATCTCGGCGCGAACATGGGCGACGACACGATCTATTCGGGGACCGTGGCCGCCGCCATGGAGGGTTTTTTGCTCGGCATTCCGTCGCTCGCCGTGTCGCTGGTCGGCAAGCGCGGGGACCACCTGGAAACCGCGGCGCAGGTCGCGCTCGAGATGGCGTGGCGTTTCGCGCGCGCGCCGATGGGCGAGCCGGTGCTGCTGAACGTCAATGTGCCGGACATTCCGCCTGCGCAGTTGCAGGGCATCGAGGCGACGCGCCTCGGGCGGCGCCACAAGGCCGAGCCGGTGGTGCGCATCGAGACGCCGCGTGGCGACACGGGATACTGGATCGGTCCGGCGGGCGGCGCGGCCGACGCCGGACCCGGTACGGATTTCCACGCGGTCGAGCAGGCGCGCGCCTCGGTGACGCCGTTGCAGGTCGACCTCACCTTCCACGCCCAACTCGCGCGGCTGCAGGATTGGCTGCTGCGATGAGCGTCCGCGCCCCTGGCGAGCTGTCCGGCAGCGGCATGACCTCGTTGCGCACGCGCGCGCGAATGGTCGAGCGATTGCGCGAGCAGGGATTGCAGGATGCACGCGTACTCGACGCAATGGGGACGGTACCGCGTCATCTGTTCGTCGACGAGGCGCTGCGCCACCGCGCCTACGAGGACACTGCGCTGCCGATCAATTATGGGCAGACGATCTCCCAGCCCTATGTCGTGGCGCGCATGATCGAGGTGCTTGCAACGGGCAAGACAGGGCCGCGCGACCCGGGTAAGGTGCTCGAAATCGGCACGGGTTGCGGCTATCAGGCCGCCGTCCTGGCCTCGATCGCACGCGAGGTCTACACCGTCGAGCGAATCCGCGAGCTGCATGACCGCGCGCGGCGAAACCTGCTGGGACTCAAGCTGTCAAACCTGCGCTTGGTTCACGGCGACGGACGGGTGGGCCTCGAGCAGGCTGCGCCATTCGACTCGATCATCCTGGCGGCGGCGTCCGGCGAGGTCCCGGAAGCCCTCTTACGGCAACTCGCCCGGGGTGGCAGAATGGTCCTGCCGCTGCGGCGCGGCGGGGCGAAGGCTGAGCAGCGCCTCGTGCTGGTCGAGCGCGTGGGGCGCGGGTTCGAGGAGACGGAGCTCGAGCTGGTGCGTTTTGTTCCACTAGAAAGCGGAAAGGCATGAGGATGGCGAGATCGATCGGGCACGTTGCGGCGTTGGCGGCGGCGCTGCTCGTGGTCGCCTGTGCGAGTCGCACGACCTCGGCGCCGGTGGTCGATCGCGGCACGGGATCCGCGTCCAGGCCCCAGGCCGCCGTACCCGGAGGCACGCACGTGGTGCAGCGCGGCGAAACGCTCTACAGCATTGCGCTCGAGCACGGCGTCGACTACCGCGAACTGGCGCGCTGGAACGGCCTCGGCGACGGCACGCATATCCGCGTCGGCCAGGCGCTGCGCCTGAGCCCGCCGGGAACGACGCAAGCCGGTGCGACGCCGCCAAAGGGTGTCGAGGTCGGGAGCGCGCCGCTTGCCGGTGGTGGCGTCGAGGCCCGTCCGCTCGATCAGGGCGCGCTTGCGGCCCAGGGACGGGGCGATGGATCGACCAAGACGGCACCCAAGGCGCTGCGCCTACCGTATTCGAAGGAGAACGTCGCGATGCTGTCCGCGCGCAGTGGCGCACCGGCCACCGCGCCCGCCGCAGCGCCGTCGGCGGCGCAGCCGACGCCGACAGCGAGCGCGCCGACCGGCGCAGCAGCGGCGCAGGGCGCGCTCGGCTTTGTCTGGCCGGCAAAGGGCAAGCTGCTCAATGGATTCTCAGAGCCGAACAACAAGGGCGTCGACATCGCCGGCAATCTGGGCGACCCGGTCGTCGCGGCGGCGCCGGGGCGGGTGATGTATACCGGTACCGGCATCCGCGGCTACGGCAAGCTGATCGTGATCAAGCACGACGACGGCTACAACAGCGTCTACGCGCACAACCGAGCCATTCTGGTCAAGGAAGGTCAGTCCGTCGCGCGCGGCCAGCGGATCGCGGAAATTGGCACGACCGACAGCGACCGGCCCAAGCTGCACTTCGAGATTCGCAAGTCGGGCAAGCCGGTCGATCCAATGAAGTACCTGCCGCCGCCGTCCTGAGGCGCCCTAGTGCCGGCGCGGGCGACGCGCGGCGCGCAGGGCCGCGGCAAGATCCGCGACCGCCGAAGCGTACAGGCTGCTGCGGTTGTAGCGGGTCAGCACGTAGAAGTTTTCCAGACCGAGACGGTACTCGGTCGCCGCATCCGGGCTTTCCAGGGCGATGAGTGCGACCTGCGCATCCGGTGCGAGCGTTGCGCCGGCGCCGGGTTCAACGCCTCGCAGGTCGGCCACCGCAGTCGTCGGCCGGATTCCCGCCTCGAGCAGGTCGCGGTGCGCTTCCCCCACGACGCGCGCAGGCGCCCAAATCGCTTCGCCGCGTCGCCAGCCATGCGCACGCAGGAAGTTGGCAACGCTGCCGATGGCGTCCGCCGCGCTTCGGCTGAGATCGATCGTCGCGTTTCCGTCGTAGTCCACCGCGTAGCGGCGAATGCTGCCCGGCATGAACTGGGGGATGCCGATGGCGCCGGCGTATGAGCCGCGGACGCTGAATACGTCGAATGCCTCGTCGCGCGCGAGCAGCAGATATTGCTCGAGTTCAGAGCGGAAAAAGGCGGCGCGCGGCGGGTAGTCAAAGGCGAGCGTGGCGAGAGAGTCGACCACACGGAATGCCCCGGTCTGCCGCCCGTAGAGGGTCTCGACGCCGATGATCGCGACGATGATTTCCTCGGGCACACCGTGCTCCTGCGCAGCGCGGGCAAGCGTTTTCGCGTGACGCGACCAGAACGCGACCCCCCCCTGGATGCGCGTCGGGTTGACGAAGCGCGCGCGGTAGGCGAGCCAGGAGCGCTCGCGCGGCGCCTTGGGCGGCGCGATCGCGCGGAGCACCGCGTCGCGGCTGCGTGCATGGCTGAACAGGAACTCGAGCTCCTTCGCGACGAAGCCGTGGCGCTGGACCATTTCATCGATGAACGCGCGCACGTCTGCGCGCGCCTCGAAAGATCCTGCCGAGGCGAACGCCGTGCCGGCCGCAAACGCGGCGGCGATCAGGGCGAGCAGGCGCGCGATCATGCGAGCCTCAGACGCCGGATCGCCCGCTGCAGCGCGCTGATTTCGCGCGGATCACCTTGCGTGCCGTAACGCAGCGCGATGTAACGCAGCGCAATCGCACGGATCGCGTCGGCCGCCCGCGGCAGGCGCTGCGCAGCGCGTTCAGCGAAATCGCGCGGCCCTTCGTAAGGCGCGCGTCGCACCCCATGGGCGTCGAGCTTGCGGCAGAACGCGAGCCAGGCGCGCTGAACGGGATCGCCCCGCGCCAGATTGCGCAGCGACCAGGCGAGCAGCAGCATCGTGAAGCCACCGAGCAGCGTAAACAGGACGGCCGTCAACTTGCGCCAGTCCGCGTCGCGCATCCCCAAGTACGCCATCAGATCGCGCTGGCGGCTCGTGTTGTAGTCGAGGACCCAGACGTTCCATTTATGCGCGAGCACCTCCCAGCGATAGCGCAGCGCGCGCAACCACTCGAATCGCGGGCGCATCAGGAGCGGCAGCCCGGCACCTTCGGGCAGTGCGCGTGCGAGCCCCGCGGACACGCGCCCGGGCACCGCCGCCGCGGTGGGGTCGACACGCGTCCAGCCGCGCCCGCGCAGGTACACCTCGGCCCAGGCGTGGGCGTCCGACTGGCGAACGGTGACGATCCGGTCGATCGGATTGAGATCGCCGCCCTGGTAACCGGTGACGACGCGCGCGGGCACGCCGGCGGCGCGCATCAGAAAGACGAAGGCGGAGGCGAAATGCTCGCAGAACCCCGCCTTGGCCGAGAACAGGAACTCATCGACCGCGTTCCGTCCCATGAGAGGCGGCTCGAGCGTATAGGCGAAACGGTTGTCACGCAGGTAGGCGATCGCGCGCGCGAGCAAGCGGGTGTCGTCGGTCGATGCTGCGCGCCAGGACTGCGCGAGCGCCGCAGCGCGCGGGTTCGATTCCGGCGGCAGGCGCAGTGCGCGCGCGAGGACCGCGCGGGACTCGTTTGCGTGCCGCACCGGATCGGAAACGGAGGCGACTTCGTAGCGCACGCGGCGCTGCACGTTGCGGCGGGCAAGCACCTGGCCGTCCGTGGTGAAGCGGGCGCGCGGCGGCAGGCGCGACACGGTCTCGAGCGCGAACAGCCACCTGCGATCGTGAGGCTCGAGCACCACGCTGTATTCGTACACGTCCTTGCCACCCTGCGGAACCTCGAAGGGGGCGAGTTCCGTCGATCCCATGCGCCAGGTCCGGCCGTCGAAATCCCAAAGCACCGGACCGCGCCAGTAGCGTAGCGGCTGGGGCGGCGGCGCGCCGTCGAATTCGGCGCGCAGCGCGACCGCATCCGAAAGCGCCAGCTTGGACATCGTGCCCGGCGTCATCGTGTCCGACAGGCCGGTCACCCCCGCGGTCGCGTCCTGGGGCAGACCCCAGAGCGGGCCCTGCACGCGCGGGAACAGCACGAACAGCAGCAACGCCGCGGGCACCGCGTGCGCGAGCAGCAGCCCGGCAGAACGCAGGTCGCGGCGCCAGCCGCGGCCCGGCGCGTTGAAGCCCACGAGCGTCGTCGTCGCCGCGGCGATCGCGGCGCACATCAGGAGCGCCATCGGGATCGACTGCGAGTACAGGAAGTTCGTGATCAGCAGGAAGTAGCACAGGAACACGCCGACCGTCGCATCGCGATGCGTGCGCATCTCGAGCAGCTTCAGCCCGGAGAACAGGACGAGCATGACGATGCCCTGGGCCCGTCCGAAGAACAGCCCGTATTCCGCGCGCACGCCCAGCATCGCGATCGCTGCAATCGCGAGCAGCAGCCAGCGCGACGGCGGCGCTGCGCCGTGCAGCGCGAGAACGCCGCGCCAGGCGTACAGGCCCAGGGTGAGGGCGATGAGCCACCACGGCGCGCGCAGGGCGTGCGGCGCGATCACGAGCGTCATCGATGCCGCGAGCCATGCGACGTCGCGCGCGCTGACCGGGCGGGCGTCGGGTGCGAGCGGATGCGGGACCGGCATCGCGTCAGCGCGTCGCAGCGGGGTGGAGGGCGAGCGCCTGCAGGCAGGCGGCGCGGTGCAGGTCGCCGCCATCGGGCGCAATCTCGGTGCCTGGCAGTCGCAAGCCATAGCGTGCGCCGGCTTTCTCGGCCGCAAGCACCCAGCCGGTCAGGCGCGACAAACGCGCCTCGACCGACAAGTTCTGCGGCAGGTCTTGCCAGTCGAGCCAGCGCTCGGCGCTCGCTTCGCCCACAAACTGCTTGGTCAGCATGGCGCCGCCGCGCGCGAACGCTTTCCAGGCAACGTGGCGGGGCGAGTCGGAGCGCTGGTAGTCGCGCAGGCCGGAAAAGTCCTCATTGCCCTGCGCCTGCGCGCCGCCGGCACCGGCCCGCGGGTCGGCGCTCGGCGCCGGAAGCGCCGAATACTCCGGCAGCGGATAGACCAGGGCCTGCACGTCCGGCTCGACGTAGCTCCAGGCGCGGAAAAGGCCGAGCGGATAGCGCGTTTCGAGCATCACGCGTCCCAGGGCGAGCCATCCGCGTCGCGCTGCAGGCACTGCGAGCACCGCCTCGGCCACGCCGGCGGCAGGCACGTCGGTGACGAGCTGCGCGCCGGACGCGAGCTGACGCAGCAGGATGGCCGGGCGCTCGAAGGGCACGCGCGCGTCGAGGTAGAGGCGGAACTGCGCGGCCTCTCCGGCGAACACCGGTTCGACGCGCCCGACGCTCACCGCGAGTCGCGCCAGGTTTCGCGCGGTGTGCACCATGCCGGCGAGGCCCATGCCGGCGAGCAGGAAGGTCATCGCGAAGCCGAGCGAAAGCGCATAGTTGATCGAGCCGACCAGCAGCAGGCCGAGCGTCGCGCCGAAGATCCAGCCAAGTCGCGTCGGCACGATGTATACGCGCCGGTGGCGCAGCACGATGACGCCGCGCTCCGGCGGCGTGAAGCCGTAGAACCAGTGCGCGAGGCGGGGGCGGACGGTCAGGCTGCGGCGCATGGCGCATGCCCATCGGCCGCCGCGGTGCGGGCAGGCCGGGTTCGCAGCCGACTAGTTCCGCGGTCCGTCATAGTCCCAGCGGCCGCGCCAGGCACGCAGGACCTTGTCGGGATACTCCCGCTGTCCCAGGCTGCCGTTGTATCGGCCCAGCGCACGAAAATAGTCGCCCTTTTCGATATCGAGGTAATGACGCAGGATCACGCAACCGTAGCGTATGTTGGTCCGCAAGTGAAACAGGTTGTCGCTCGAGCGCTTGAGCAGCTTTGTCCAGAACGGCATGACCTGCATGTAGCCGCGCGCGCCGGAACCGGACACCGCGTACTTGCGAAACGCGCTTTCGACCTCGATCACGCCCAGCACCAGCTGGGGATCGAGTCCCGCGCGGGTGGCTTCGTATTGCACCGTCTTCAGCAGGCCGATGCGGCGCGCGCGGTCGGGCATGCGCCGTGCCAGGCGCCTGGACATCTCGAACACCCAGCGGTGACCGTCCTCGGCGCGCTGGAACTGAAACACCGGCGGCGCGCGGTCACTGACCGCCGTGGTCAGCGTGGCACGCACGCTGTCGGCGAGCGGCTCGTATTTCTGTCCGCCGGCGCGCGCGGCACCGCAGGCAGAGAGCGCCGCCACCACGGCCCCGGCGAGCGCCATGCGCATCATGCGCCGACAACGCGCTCCTTGAGCCGCGCAACCAGACCCTCGAGCGCGACATCCTGGGGCTCCGGGTCGAGCCGTGCCTTGAGTTCGGCCATGCCGTTGCGCAGCCCGCGCTCGCCGAGCACCACGCGCAGCGGTATGCCAAGCAGGTCCATGTCGGCAAACAAGACCCCGGGGCGCTCCGCCCTGTCGTCGAGCAGGGTGTCGATGCCCGCCGCGAGGAGCTCGGCGTACAGCCGGTCGGCCGCCTCGCGCACGGCGGCGCTCTTTTGGTAGCCGATCGGAACGACGCAAACCGCGAACGGCGCCATGGGCAGGGGAAAGGCGATGCCACGCGCGTCGTGGTTCTGCTCGATGGCCGCGGCGACGATCCGCGTGATGCCGATGCCGTAGCAGCCCATCTGCATCGGCAGCGTCGCGCCGTTCTCGTCGAGAAAGGTCGCCTTCATCGCCTCGGAATACTTGCTGCCGAGCTGGAAGATATGACCCACTTCGATGCCGCGCTGGATGCGCAGCAGGCCCTTGCCGTCGGGGCTGGCGTCGCCCGCCACCACATTGCGCAGGTCGGCCTGCAGCGTGGGCTCGGGCAAGTCGCGGCCCCAGTTGACGTTGCGCAGGTGCGCATCCGCTTCGTTCGCGCCGCAGACGAAATCGTGCATCGCTGCAACGCTGCGGTCGGCGATGATGCGTACGCCCGAGGGCGCGCCAACCGGCCCGATGAACCCGGGCGCGCAGCCGAGGTGGCGTTGGATCTCGCTCTCGCTCGCGAAGCGAAACGGCGTCAATCCCAGGACCTTGGCCGCCTTGACCTCGTTCAACATGTGGTCGCCGCGCAGCAGCAGGAGGCAAAACGCGCTGTCGTGCATCACGGCGATCGCCTTGACCGTACGGTCGATTTCGATCCCGAGCAATGCCGCGACGTCCTCACAACGGGTCGCGCCAGGCGTCTGCACCTTCTCCAACGGCGCGCCGGCGGGGGCGCGCGGCGCGGCCGGCGCGAGCGCTTCGGCAAGCTCGATATTCGCGGCGAAATCCGAGTCCGGGCAGTAGGCGATCGCATCCTCGCCCGAGTCCGCCAGGACATGGAATTCGTGCGAGCCGGTGCCGCCGATTGCGCCGGGATCGGCAGCCACCGAGCGAAAGCGCAGGCCGAGGCGGGTGAAGATCCGCGTGTAGGTCTCGTGCATGCTGCCGTACTCGCGCACGAGGTCGTCCCGGTCGACGTGGAACGAATAGCCGTCTTTCATGACGAACTCGCGCGCACGCATGACGCCGAAGCGCGGGCGGATCTCATCGCGGAACTTCGTCTGAATCTGGTAGAAATGCACCGGCAGCTGGCGGTAGCTGCGAATCTCGCGCCGGGCGATGTCGGTAATCACTTCCTCGTGCGTCGGCCCGAACAGGAAGTCGCGCTCATGCCGGTCCTTGATCTTGAGCATCTGCGGGCCAAACGCATCCCAGCGCCCGGTCTCGAGCCAAAGCTCCGCCGGGATCACGCAGGGCAGCAGGACCTCGAGCGCGCCGGCGCGGTTCATCTCTTCGCGCACGATCGCCTCGACCCGGCGCAGCACGCGCAGGCCTAGCGGCATCCAGCTGTACAGCCCGGAGCCGAGACGGCGGATGATGCCGGCCCGCAGCATGAGCCGATGGCTCACCAGCTCGGCCTCGGAGGGGGCCTCCTTCAGGGTGGAAACGAAGAATCGGGACGCGCGCATGGTGGGCGCAGCGCGACCGGGGCGCGCGACGCAGCGTTGTCTTTGGGTAAATGCTGTGGAAAAATCGAAGCAGATTCTAACTGATGGCGGTGCGGCCATGCTTGACAAGGAAGGCTACCGTCCGAATGTCGGTATCGTTCTTGCGAATGCGCGTAACGATGTCTTTTGGGGGAAGCGGGTCAATCAGCACGCCTGGCAGTTTCCCCAGGGCGGCATAAAGCACGGCGAGTCGCCGGCGCAGGCGATGTACCGCGAGCTCGAGGAGGAGGTCGGGCTGCGGCCCGATCACGTGCGCATTCTCGGGCGCACGCGGGACTGGCTGCGCTACGAGGTGCCGACGCAATGGGTCCGCCGTGACTGGCGCGGCAGCTATCGCGGCCAGAAGCAGATCTGGTTCCTGCTGCGGCTGGTCGGGCGCGACTGTGACGTGCGCCTGCGCGCAAGCGGACACCCGGAATTCGACGCCTGGCGCTGGCACGATTACTGGGTGCCGCTGGACGCGGTCATCGATTTCAAGCGCGAGGTCTACCGCCAGGCGCTCAACGAACTGCGCCGCTATCTAAACGCGGACCGCAGGCTGCGCGCGCGCAGCGAGGCGCTCTCGAGCTGAGGGCGGCGTGGGCGGGGGGCGCACCACGGCCCGCGTTTGGATAGTGATGATCAATGGATCACATTGCGAAAATCGATTTGATCTATGGGCAGCGGACGCCTAGCCTAGCGGCATCCCCCCTGAACGCACACACGAGAGGAGCACACGATGAAACTCAAGGGCAGCAAGACCGAAACCAGCTTGAAAGACGCCTTCGCTGGCGAGAGCCAGGCCAACCGGCGCTACCTGTACTTCGCCGCCAAGGCCGACGTCGAAGGGCAGAACGACGTCGCGGCGCTGTTTCGCTCGACCGCCGAGGGCGAGACCGGCCACGCCCACGGCCACCTGGAGTACTTGGAGCAGGTCGGCGATCCGGCCACGGGGCTGCCGATCGGCAGCTCGCGCAACAACCTGAAGGCGGCGGTGGCCGGCGAGACGCACGAGTACACCGACATGTACCCGGGCATGGCCAAGACCGCGCGCGACGAGGGCTTCGGCGAGATCGCCGACTGGTTCGAGACGCTGGCCAAGGCCGAGCGCAGCCACGCCAATCGCTTCCAGAAAGCGCTCGACGCGCTGACGGATTGAGGCCCACTTTCGGTAAAGCCGTCACGCCGCTTCAGGCGGCGTGGCGATCCATTGACGGACGACAGATGGACATGACTCAGATTGCCAGAGAGAGCTTGCTCTCGCTCGAGGCCTATGCCAAGGCGCGCAAGGCCTTTCGCGAGCGCGTCATGGCGCATAAAAAGCGCCGCAGCATTCGCTTGGGCGAGCACCTGACGCTGCTGTTCGAGGACGAACTTACGATTCGATACCAGGTCCAGGAGATGCTACGCATCGAGCGGATCTTCGAAGATGAAGGCATCCAAGGCGAGCTTGATGCCTACAACCCGCTCATTCCGGACGGAACGAACTGGAAAGCAACCATGCTCATCGAGTATCCCGATGTCGACGAGCGCCAGCGAATGCTCGCCAAGCTGAAGGGTATCGAGGACAAGGTGTGGATCCAGGTTGAGGGCTGCGACCGGGTGTACGCGATCGCCGACGAGGATCTCGAGCGCGAGAACGACGAGAAGACGTCCTCGGTGCACTTCCTGCGATTCGAGTTGACCGAGGAAATGCGAAAGGCCGTGCAATACGGGGTCGGGCTGGCCATGGGTGTCGAGCACCCGCAGTATCAGGCGCGCCTGGATCCGGTGCCCGCGGAGCCGCGCGCCGCGCTGGCCGCGGATCTTGCGTAGCGCTGCGCCCGGGCGCGCGGCGGCGCGTGGCCTGATTGGCCTCGCGCTTGCCGCGAGCTTGTTCGCCGCCCAGGCGCAGGTCAACATCAAGTTCGGCGACGAGAGTCTGGAGGAGGAGGCGCGTCCGCAGCAGGACGCGAAAGGCGTCAAGCTGCCGCCCTACCCGAAGGAAGACGATCTCGTCGGTTTCTTCGTCAGCGCGGCGAACGACTTCAAATTCTTCATCGATGGAAAGTCGCTCGCGGTCGACGGCAGCATCGTGCGATATACACTGATCGCCCGCAGCCCGGAAGGCGTCAGCAACGTAAGCTATGAAGCGATCCGCTGCAGCTCCGGCGAGTACCGGATCTACGCGATCGGGCACGCGGACAGGACCTGGTTGCGGCGCACGACGCCCTGGCGCGAGACCCGGCAAGGCGGCGTGCAGCGCTGGCGTGACGCGCTGCGACGCGACTACTTCTGCCCGGCTGGGGTGCCCATCCTGTCGGTCGAGGAGGGCATCGACGCGCTGCAGCGCGGCCGCAATCGGCTCGTCGACCGGAACGACGGCTTCTGAGGCGCGCGGTGGGCGTCGATGGCGCTAGAGCAGTACCAGGTTGTCGCGGTGAATGAGTTCCGGCTCGTCGACGTAGCCGAGCAGGGCCTCAATCTCGCTGGACGGCCGGCGCATGATGGCGCGGCTTTCGGTCGCTGAATAGTTCGCCAGGCCGCGCGCGATCTCGCGTCCCCCGGGATCCAGGCAGGCGACCGCCTCGCCGCGCTCGAAGTCGCCCTGTACGCCGACCACGCCGATCGGCAGCAGGCTCTTGCCGTCGCGTACCAGCGCTGTGACGGCGCCGCCATCGAGTTCCAGCCGCCCGGCGACGCTCAAGTGATCCGCAAGCCACTGCTTGCGCGCCGTCACCGGTGCGGTCGACGCTTCGAGCACGGTACCAAGGGGCTCGCCCTGCGCCAGGCGCAGCAGGATGTCGGGCGTGCTGCCCGAGGCGATGACGGTGTGCGCGCCGCTGCGCGCGGCGCGCTTCGCGGCGAGGACCTTCGTCAGCATGCCGCCTTTCGCGAGACGTGACCCGGTCCCGCCGGCGATGACCTCGAGCCGCGGATCGCCGGCGCGCGCGCGCTCGATGAGCGCCGCCCCCGGCACGCGGCGCGGATCGGCTTCGTGCAGTCCCTGCTGGTCGGTGAGGATCACGAGCACATCGGCCTCGACCAGATTGGTGACCAGGGCGCCAAGCGTGTCGTTATCGCCAAACTTGATCTCGTCGGTCACCACGGTGTCGTTCTCGTTGATCACCGGGATGACGCCGAGACCCAGCAGGGTGCGCAGCGTCGAGCGCGCGTTCAGGTAACGCTGACGGTCGGCCATGTCGGCGTGCGTCAGCAGGATCTGCGCGGTGGCCAGCCCGTGCTCGCGAAAGCAGGTCTCGTAGCACTGCACCAGGCCCATCTGGCCTACGGCGGCCGCAGCCTGCAGCTCATGCAGCGCGTGCGGCCGGCGCGGCAGGCCGAGGCGTTGCAGGCCCTCCGCGATCGCGCCGCTCGACACCAGCACCGAACGCTTGCCGAGCTGCCGCAGCCGGGCGATCTGGTTCGCCCAGCGCGCGATCGAGGCGACATCGAGCCCGCGTCCGTCGTTCGTGACGAGGGACGATCCGACCTTGATGACCAGGGTCTTGGCGCTCGCAACGGGTCCCGACATCCCGTGCCCGATTCAGGCCGCGCGGCGCGAAGCGCGCGCGGGCTGCGTGTGAAGATAGCGATGTGCGGCCGCGCAGAGTTCGCGGCAGCCCTCGCCGCTCAGCGCGGAGATCTTGAACCACGCGCCCTTCCAGCGCAGCCGTCGCAGGACGCCGCGGATCCGCGCATCCGCGGCGGGGGCGTCCATCAGATCGGTCTTGTTGAACACCAGCCAGCGTGTCTTGCGATACAGCGTCGGATCATACTTCTTCAACTCGAGGCCCAGTGCGCGTACGTCCTGGGCCGGATCCGCGTCCTCGCCGAACGGCGCGATGTCCACCAGATGCAGCAGCAGCCGGGTACGCGTCAGGTGGCGAAGGAACTGGTGGCCCAGCCCTGCGCCCTCGGCGGCGCCACGGATCAGACCCGGAATGTCGGCGATCACGAAGCTCGACGCGTGGCCGAGCCGGACCACGCCGAGCGAGGGATTCAGGGTCGTGAACGGATAGTCGGCCACCTTGGGGCGTGCGGCCGAGACCGCGCGCAGGAACGTCGATTTTCCGGCGTTGGGCAGTCCGAGCAGGCCGACGTCGGCCAGTACACGCAGTTCCAATGCGAGCTCGCGCTGCTCGCCGGGCCGCCCGCGCGTGAACTGGCGTGGCGCCCGGTTGACGCTCGACTTGAAGTGGATATTGCCGAGTCCGCCGCCGCCGCCCTTCGCGAGCAGGACGCGCGCGTCATGGGCGGTGAGGTCGCCAATGAGCGCCCCGCTGGCGGCGTCCCGGATCACGGTCCCGACCGGCATGCGCAGCTCGACGTCGCTGCCGGCCTTGCCGTTGCAGTCCGATCCCATGCCCTTGCCGCCGTGCGTCGCACGGTGGATGCGCGCGTAGCGGTAGTCGACCAAGGTATTGATGTTGCGGTCCGCGACCGCCCAGACGCTGCCGCCCCGCCCACCGTCGCCACCGTCGGGCCCGCCCCGCGGGACGTACTTCTCACGCCGAAAGCTGGCGACACCGTCGCCGCCGTTGCCTGCGTGAACCTGAATCCTGGCTTCGTCGATGAACTTCACGGCAGCGGGTCGGAAATGAAAAAGGCCCTACCGCGCACGATAGGGCCTTTCGTGCCGGGCGGGGTGGCTCAGCCGACGATGCGCACCGTCTTTTTGCTTGCCGGCCCGGACACCGCGTACTCGACCTGTCCGCTCGCCTTGGCAAAAAGGGTGTGGTCGCGTCCCATGCCGACATTGCGCCCGGCATGGACCCGCGTGCCGCGCTGCCGGACCAGGATCTGTCCGGCATTGACCTGCTGCCCACCAAACACCTTGACGCCAAGCCGCTTCGACTGCGAATCGCGGCCGTTACGCGAGCTGCCGCCTGCCTTTTTGTGTGCCATGGTTTGTCCCGTATCCTGTGATGCCGGTGCCGCGTCGCGTTATTGGCTTGTGTCTAAGCCGCGACGATTTCGTCGATCCGGATTTCCGTGAAGTTCTGGCGATGGCCCTGATGCTTTTGATAATGCTTGCGCCGACGCATCTTGAAGATCTTCACCTTGTCGCCCCGTCCGTGGCCGACCACCGTCGCCTTGACCTGGGCGCCTTGCAGCGTCGGCGTGCCCAGCTTGACCGCGTCGCCCTCGCCGACCATGAGCACCTCGCCGAACGACACCGGCGCCCCCACGTCTGCGGCCAGGGTCTCGACGCGCAGTTGCGCGCCCTGCTCAACGCGGTACTGTTTTCCGCCTGTCCTGATTACTGCATACATAGAACGCCCTGTAACCCGTAATTTGCTCGCAAAGACTTGAAATTGTAAACGAATCCCCGAGCTCGCGTCAAAACACCCTGTGCTAAGCTTCGCGCCCGGTTCGGGGACAGCCGACCGGCCGCGCACCGATGGACTTCCCGCCCGTTCTCGCCCCCATTTACGCCGAGCTGCAGCGCGTCGATGCGGTTATTCGGGAACGCCTGGCTTCCGACGTCGCCCTCGTCCGCCAGGTCGCCGCGCATATCGTCGACGGGGGCGGCAAGCGCCTGCGCCCGGCACTGCTGCTCCTTGCCGCGGACGCCGCCGGCGCGCGGGGCGAGGCGCGTTTCGAGCTCGCCGCGGTGGTCGAGTACATTCATACGGCGACGCTGCTGCATGACGACGTGGTGGACGTCTCGCAGCTGCGGCGCGGGCGCCCGACGGCGAACGCCGCGTTCGGTAACGCGGCCGCGGTGCTGGTTGGCGACTTTCTGTATTCGCGGGCGTTCCAGATGATGGTGGGGGTCGACGACATGCGCGTGATGCGGGTGCTCGCCGATGCGACCAACACGATCGCCGAGGGCGAGGTGCTGCAGCTGATGAATTGTCACGACCCGGAGGTCGATGAGCAGCGCTACCTCGAGGTCGTCCGGCGCAAGACCGCGAAGCTGTTCGAGGCGTCGGCGCGCCTCGGCGGGATACTCGGTCGTGCGCCGGCGAGCGTCGAAGACGGTCTGGCGCGCTACGGCATGCACGTCGGAACGGCGTTCCAGCTGATCGACGATGTGCTCGATTACTCCGGAGATCCGGACGCGATCGGCAAGAGCCTCGGCGATGACCTCGCCGAAGGCAAGCCGACGCTCCCGCTGATCCGGGTGATGCGCGACGGCGCGCCCGAGGCCGCCGCGCGCGTGCGGCGTGCGATCATCGATGGCACCCGGGACGACTTTCCCGAGGTCCTGAAGGCGATCCGCGACAGCGGCGCGCTCGATGGCGCGCGCGACGTGGCGCGGCGCGAGGCCGAGCATGCCTGCGCCGCGCTCGAGCCCTTGCCCCCATCGAGCGCGAAGGATTCTCTGCTAGAATTGGCCGCCTTTTCAGTCACGCGCCGACAGTAGGAACCCGTCGCGGCGCGCCTTCGACGCGGGGTGTAGCTCAGCCTGGTAGAGTACTGCGTTCGGGACGCAGGTGTCGGAGGTTCAAATCCTCTCACCCCGACCAACCGTCATTCGCGCCGCAGTCCGGCGCGCCCGCGCATGAGCCGGGCGGCACGACCTCCGGTGCGCGCATAATCCGGCGTCATGTTGCGGGTCATCCTACTGGTGGCTGGCGTCGCCGCGCTCGTCTGGCTCATACGGCGCGCCTTCGAACCGGCCTCGAGCGACTCGGGACGGGAGCGTGCCGCGCGCGACGACCCCCAGACCGGCGTCGACGAGCTGGTGCGCTGTGCGCATTGCGGCGTGCATGTGCCCCGTATCGAGGCGCAGGTCGTCGACGGTCGGCATTTCTGCAGCCGCGAGCACGCCCGCCTCGGCGCCAGGGGGGACAAGGCGTGAACGCCCCCGCGAACGGCGCGACGCGATTGGGTCCGGTCGCGCGCACGCGCGGCGAGCCGACGCCCGAGTCGTTCTGGATCTCGCTGCGCTATTTCAACCTCTACCGCATCATGGTGGCGGGGGTGTTCCTGGCCGCTTCGCTGTTCTACGAGGCGTCCCTCAACCTGGGCTCGAATGGCCTGGAGCGTTTCCGCACGATCTGCATCTGGTACCTCGCGTTCGGCATCGTGTTTCATGTGGTGCTGCGCCATCTGCGAGACCGCTTCAATCTGCAGCTTTCGCTGCACGTTTCGCTCGACATCGTCGTCATCATCCTGCTGATGCACACGAGCGGCGGGCTGCGGAGCGGCCTGGGCGTCATGCTCCTCGTATCGCTCATCGGTGCGGCCCTCGTCGCGCCGCGGCGCCTGACCTATCTGTACGCGGCGATGGCGACGATCGCATTGCTCCTCGAGCAGACCTACTGGACGCTCGTGCAGGATGCGCCGACCGCAAACTATCTGCAGCCTGGGCTGCTCGCCATCGGCTATTTCGCGAGCGCCGGTGTGACCAGCTGGCTCGCGCAGCGTGTCGCGGCGAACGAGCGGCTCGCGCGCCAGCGTGGTCGCGAGCTCGAAACGCAGGTACGCGTAAACCAGCTGGTGATCGAGGAAATGCACGAAGGCGTGGTGGTCCTCGACCGCGACGGTCGCGTCGTGCAGCACAATCCGCAGGCCCAGCGCCTGCTGGGCATGGACGCGCTGCGCGGCGCCGAGCTCGCGCGCGTGGTCGCCGGCTTTGGGCGCGTCTGGGATGCCTGGCGGACAAGCGATGCCGACAGCTTGCCGAGCGCGGACCTCGCGGTGCGCGGGCGCGAGGTGCGCATGCGCGTTCTGGATACGGGCACGGAGGACGATGTCAGCGTGCTGTCGGTCGAGGATCTGTCGCGCTCGCGCGAGCAGGCGCAGCAGCTCAAGCTCGCCGCGCTCGGGCGGCTGACGGCCAACATCGCGCACGAGATCCGCAACCCGCTGTCGGCGATCAGCCACGCCGCCGAGCTGATCGCGGAAGAAAAGCGCGAACCGGACCGGATCCGGTTGAGCCGCATCATCAACGACAACACGCGCCGTCTCGAGCGCCTCGTCGCCGACGTGCTGCAGCTCAACCGGCGCGACCGCGCCGCCCCCGAGCAGGTCCACTTGAACGCCTGGCTGGTCGAGTTCCTCGAGGAGTACGTGGCGAATGAAGGCGTGCCGCCCGAGCGTTTCATTCTCGAATCAGGGCGCGATTGCTGGGTCAATTTCGACCGCGAGCAGCTTCGACAAGTGCTCTGGAACCTGCTGCGCAATGCCGTGCGCTACTCGCCTGCGGTGCCGCGCAGCATCCGCATCGTCCTCGGCGGCTACGCCGATCAAGTAGAATTGAGCGTGATCGACGCAGGCCCCGGCGTCTCGCCGGCCGACCAGGGGAACCTGTTCGAACCGTTCTTCACGACCGACAGCAAGGGGACAGGGCTGGGTCTGTACCTCGCACGTGAATTGTGCGCCGCGAACCGGGCATGGCTCGAGTACGTGGATGACGGCGCAGGGGCGCATTTCCGGATCCGCTGCACGGAGGCGCGCAGGGCATGAAGCGCGTCGAGCGACGCAGCGACGGCGGGCTGAGCCAGGTCCTCGTGGTCGACGACGAGCCCGACATTCGCGAGCTGCTCGAGCTGACGCTGATCAAGATGGGTCTTGGGGTGGCTGCGGCCGGCTCGATCACCGAGGCCAAGGAACTGTTGCGCGAACGGCGCTTTGCCCTGTGCCTGACCGACATGCGCTTGCCGGACGGCGAGGGGCTCGAGCTGGTGCAGCACATTGCCGGGCTCGGTGTCGACCTGCCGGTCGCGGTGATCACGGCGCATGGCAACACCGAAAACGCGGTCGCGGCGCTGAAGGCGGGCGCCTTCGATTACGTCTCGAAGCCGGTCGGGCTCGAGCAGCTGCGTGCGATGGTGCGCTCGGCGCTGTCGCTTCCGGACCGGGTACTCGCGCCCGCCAAGGGACAGCGCATGCTCGGCGAGAGCGCGGCCCTGGAACAGGTGCGGGAGATGATCGCGCGGCTCGCGCGGACCCAGGCGCCGGTTCTGATCAGCGGCGAGTCGGGCAGCGGCAAGGAGCTCGCCGCCCGCCTCATCCACGAAAACGGGGCGCGTCGCGAACGGCCGTTCGTCGCCGTGAACTGCGGCGCGATTCCCGAATCTCTCATGGAGAGCGAGTTCTTCGGCTATCGCAAGGGCGCCTTCACCGGCGCAGAGCAGGACCGCGAGGGTTTTTTCCAGGCCGCGGACGGCGGCACCCTGTTCCTCGATGAGGTCGCGGAGCTGCCGCTGCCGATGCAGGTGAAACTGCTGCGCGCGATCCAGGAAAAGTGCGTCCGCAAGGTGGGCGCGACCGCCGAGGAGCCGGTGGACGTCCGCATTATTTCCGCAACGCACCAAACGCTCGCGGACCGCGTGTCGGCGGGAACCTTCCGGCAGGACCTTTACTTCCGGCTGAACGTCATCGAGCTGCGCATGCCCCCCTTGCGCGAGCGCCGTGAGGACGTTCCCGGAATCGCACAGGCGATTCTGGAGCGGATCGCGGCCCAGGGCGGCGGTACGCCACCGCAGCTCTCGCGGGCCGCGCTCGAGGAGCTGATGGCCTACGACTTCCCGGGCAACATCCGCGAGCTGGAGAACATCATCGAGCGGGCGACCGCACTGCTCGCCGGGGATGTGATCGGGCCGGAGGACCTGCGCCTGCGGGCGGTCGCGTTCGACGACGATCCCGGCGCAGGCGGGACGCGCGCGTCGGCGCGGGTCCTGCCGCTGCCCGAGCACCTGGACCGCATCGAGCGCGAGCTCATATTGGAAGCGCTTGTCGAGACCGGATTCAACCGGACCGCGGCGGCCAAGCGGCTCGGGATCACGTTCCGGCAGCTGCGCTACCGGATGCAGCGGCTCGGCATCCGCGAGCCTGCGGCGGGGTCCGTGGACTGATGCGGTGACCGGCTGACCATGGCGCGCGCCCTGGGCTTCCTCGCGGGCGCCCGCCGCGTCGAATCACCCAACTTCGACGAGCGGCCGGCGGGCAGCGCCGTGACGCTGCTCGTGGTGCACGCAATCAGCCTGCCGCCCGGAACGTTCGGCGGCGATGCGATCGAGCGCCTGTTCACCAATCGGCTGGACCCCGGGGCGCACCCGGCGTTCGCCGCCCTCGCGGGGCTGCGGGTGTCGGCGCATTTCCTGCTGCGACGCGACGGCGAGCTGGTGCAGTTCGTGCCCGCCGACAAGCGTGCCTGGCACGCCGGCCTGTCGTGCTGGCGTGGACGCGAGCGCTGCAACGACTTCTCGATCGGGGTCGAGCTCGAGGGCGATGCGCGCAGCGCGTTCGGCGAGGCGCAGTACGACGGCCTGGTCGCGCTCATCGCCCGGCTGCGGCGCGATGTCCCGCTGCGCGACATCGCCGGTCACGACGACGTTGCGCCGCAACGCAAGCGCGATCCGGGACCGCGCTTCGACTGGCCGCGCGTGCTGCGCGCGCTCGCGCAGCGCGACGCCCGCTAAGGCGCGCGCCGCGCGCCAACTGTGTCGTAGTTCACACACAGGCGCGCGCGCGTGTCGCGCGCGCTTGCAATTTCTGCTTGCCATGCTAAATTGCAGGCACTAGACTTAGTTTGAAATTAGAGCCTAAGCACTAGATTTAGTGGTTGTGTCTTAAGCGGCGCGGAGGGCGTGGACGCTGCCGCCCGAAGCGTAGAAACAGCCCGGTCCACCGGGCGGCGATGAAACGGGAGACAGGGATGCAGATTGCACAGGAGAACGCGGCGGTCAGCACGGCCGTGAGCGCGGGCGTTCTCGAATCCGAAGTGGCGCAGCGGGCGACGACTTCGGATTGCAAGGTCATTCGACGCAACGGGGCGGTCGTCGGCTTCGAGCCGAGCAAAATCGCAGTCGCCGTGACCAAGGCGTTTCTGGCGGTCAATGGCAGCCAGGGCGCAGCCTCCGCAAGAATCCGCGAGCTGGTGAGCGGGCTGACGGACACCGTGGTCCGCGCGCTGCTGCGCCGCCAGCCCCACGGCGGCACCTTCCATATCGAGGACATCCAGGACCAGGTCGAGCTGGCCCTGATGCGCTCGGGCGAGCACGACGTCGCGCGGGCCTACGTGCTGTACCGCGAAGGCCGGGCGAAAGCGCGCGCCGAGGAGCGTGCGACCCGCGCACGCGAGGAAGGCACGACCCCGCTGCATGTGGTGGATCGGGGCGAGCGCCGCCCGCTCGATCTGGAGGCGCTCGGCGCGCTGGTCCGCTCGGCCTGCGAGGGGCTCGGCGGCGACGTCGACCCGGGCGAGATCCTGGAGGCGACCTGCCGCGACCTGTACGACGGCGTGCCGATGGAGGAAGTGCATAAGTCGGCCATCCTCGCCGCACGCTCGCAGATCGAGCGCGACCCCGCATACAGCTACGTGACGGCCCGCCTGCTGCTGAACAACGTGCGGCGCGAAGTGCTTGGCGAGGAAGTGTCGCAGGCCGAAATGGGGACGCGCTATGCGACGTACTTTCCGCTGTTTGTCGAGCGCGGGATTGCCGCCGAGCTGCTGGATCCGGAGCTCGCGCGCTACGACCTCGAGCGGCTGGGACGGGCGCTGAAGCCCGAGCGCGACCTCAAGTTCGGCTACCTTGGCTTGCAGACCCTGTACGACCGCTATTTCCTGCACGTCCGGGGCGAGCGCATCGAGCTGCCGCAGGCATTCTTCATGCGGGTCGCGATGGGCCTGGCGCTGAACGAGGCCGACCGTGAGGCGCGCGCCATCGAGTTCTACGATGTGCTGTCGTCGTTCGATTTCATGAGCTCGACACCGACCCTGTTCAATTCCGGGACGTTGCGCTCGCAGCTCTCGTCCTGCTACCTGACGACGGTCGCGGACGACCTTGAGGGGATCTACGACGCGATCAAGGAGAACGCGCTGCTTGCCAAGTTTGCCGGCGGCCTGGGCAACGATTGGACGCCGGTGCGCGCGCTCGGCTCGCATATCAAGGGGACCAACGGACGCTCGCAGGGCGTGGTGCCGTTTCTCAAGGTGGTGAACGACACTGCGGTTGCCGTCAACCAGGGCGGCAAGCGCAAGGGTGCCGTGTGCTCCTACCTGGAGACCTGGCACCTGGACATCGAGGAGTTCCTCGAGCTGCGCAAGAACACCGGCGATGACCGCCGCCGCACCCACGACATGAATACGGCGAACTGGGTGCCCGACCTGTTCATGAAGCGCGTCATGGACTACGCGGACTGGACGCTGTTCAGCCCGGCAGACGTGCCCGACCTGCACGACAAGCACGGGCGGGCGTTCGAAGAGGCCTACCTGCGCTACGAGGACGCCGCGGCGCGCGGCGAGATCAAGCTGCATAAGCGCATCCCGGCGGTACATCTGTGGCGCAAGATGCTCTCGATGCTGTTCGAGACGGGCCACCCGTGGATCACCTTCAAGGATCCCTGCAACCTGCGCAGCCCGCAGCAGCACGTCGGTGTTGTGCATAGCAGCAACCTGTGCACCGAGATCACGCTGAACACCGGTCCGGACGAGATCGCGGTCTGCAACCTCGGTTCGGTGAACCTGCTGGCCCATATGACCGCGCAGGGGCTCGACTTCGACAGGCTGCGTCGCACCATCGGCATCGCGATGCGGATGCTCGATAACGTGATCGACATCAACTACTACGCGGTCGACAAGGCGCGCAACTCCAATATGCGGCATCGGCCGGTCGGCCTGGGGATCATGGGCTTTCAGGATTGCCTGTACCGCCTGCGCATTCCCTACGCGTCGAAAGACGCGGTCGAATTCGCCGACCGCTCGATGGAGATGGTGGCCTACAGCGCCTACTGGGCGTCGACCGAGTTGGCCGAGGAGCGCGGGCGCTACGCCTCGTTCGAGGGCTCGCTCTGGCACAGCGGCGTCCTGCCGCAGGACACCCTCGACCTGCTGGCCGCGGAGCGTGGCGGCTACGTGGAGGTGGACCGGTCCGCGACCCTCGACTGGGACGCGTTGCGCGCGCGCATCGAGGCCCACGGCATGCGCAACTCGAACTGCCTCGCGATCGCACCGACCGCGACCATCGCAAATATCGTCGGCGTCTCGGCGTCGATCGAGCCGACCTACCAGAACCTATACGTGAAGTCGAACCTGTCGGGCGAGTTCACGGTGGTGAACGAGCACCTGGTCGACGACCTGAAGCAGCAGGGATTGTGGGACGAGGTGATGGTCGCCGACCTGAAATACTTCGACGGCAACCTCGGGCGCATCGACCGCGCCCCCGGCGAGTTGCGTCGCCTGTACGCGACCGCCTTCGAGATCGAGCCGCAGTGGCTGGTGGAGGCCGCGGCGCGACGGCAGAAATGGATCGACCAGTCCCAGTCGCTCAACATCTACATGGCGGGGGCCTCCGGGCGCAAGCTCGACGAGACCTACAAGCTGGCATGGGTGCGCGGGCTGAAGACGACCTATTACCTGCGCTCGATGGGGGCGACCCATGCCGAGAAATCCACCGTGCGCGCAGGGCAGTTGAATGCCGTGCCTGCGACCGAGGGCGGGAGCGGCCTTGCCGCCGATGCGCCCAAGGTCTGCGGCCTGGACGATCCGGAGTGCGAGGCGTGCCAATAGGCGCGCCGCGCGAGGGGACCGAGACGATGTTGAGCTTTGACGAAGATGGATCGCGCGGCGCGCTGCCGGGGCTGACCGTGCCGCGCACGAGCGGCTTCGTGCCGAGCGCCGGAGGCAGTGAAGAGCGCTTCGCGGCAGGCAATGCATTCCAGCGAATCCGGGTCGAAGACAAGCGGGTGATCAACTCGAAGGCCGACGTCAACCAGCTCGTCCCGGTCAAGTACCGCTGGGCCTGGGAGAAATATCTCGCCGCCTGCGCCAACCACTGGATGCCGCAGGAAATCAACATGAGCCGCGACATCGGCCTGTGGAAGGACCCGAACGGGCTGACCGAGGACGAGCGCCGGATCGTGAAGCGCAACCTCGGCTTCTTCGTCACGGCGGATTCGCTCGCCGCCAACAATATCGTGCTGGGGACCTACCGGCACATCACCGCGCCGGAATGCCGCCAGTACCTGCTGCGCCAGGCCTTCGAGGAGGCGATCCACACCCACGCCTACCAGTACATCGTGGAAAGCCTGGATCTGGACGAGAGCGAGATTTTCAACGCCTATCACGAGATCCCGTCGATCCGCGACAAGGATGAATTCCTGATCCCCTTTATCGACGTGCTGACCGACCCGGCGTTCCGCACCGGCACGACCGAGAGCGACCAGAGCCTGTTGAAGAGCCTGATCGTGTTCTCCTGCCTCATGGAGGGGCTTTTCTTCTACGTCGGCTTTGCCCAGATCCTCTCCCTCGGGCGCCAGAACAAGATGACCGGTGCCGCCGAGCAGTACATGTACATCCTGCGCGACGAGTCGATGCACTGCAATTTCGGGATCGACATGGTCAACCAGATCAAGCTGGAGAACCCGCAGCTGTGGACCGCGCCCTTCCGTGAGGAGCTGAGCGAGCTGTTTCGCCGTGGCGTCGAGCTGGAGTACCGCTACGCCGAGGACACGATGCCGCGCGGCGTGCTCGGCCTGAACGCGCCGATGTTCAAGGAGTACCTGCGCTACATCGCGAATCGGCGCTGCCAGCAGATCGGCCTCGAGGCGCTTTTCCCCGGTGCCGGGAACCCCTTTCCGTGGATGAGCGAGATGATCGACCTGAAGAAAGAGCGCAACTTCTTCGAAACCCGGGTGATCGAGTATCAGACCGGCGGGGCATTGAGCTGGGACTGATCTCGGCGCGATCCGCATGACATGCAAGAGGAGTCAGACAGGATGCACCGAGTGACGGCGTGCAAAGCCGAAGAGGACTACAAACTCTGGCTACGATTCGACGACGGCCTCGAAGGAAGCGTATTCTTAGGAAACTTGCTTGAGATCGGAGCGTTCAGGCTTTGGCGAGATGTGCGAGAGTTCGAGAAGGTGAGCGTGGATCCGCAGAGCGCGACGGTGACCTGGGAGGGGGGTATCCGGCTCGATCCGGACATCCTCTATCAGGACCTGCTCGCGCGGGGTGGGCGCGAATGACGCGCCATGAATTCAGCACGCCGGATTCGAGGAGACTCGACCGGCGGTTGAATAGTCCGGGCCTGTAAGGCCGGGCTTTTTTTGTCCAACTTCCTTGAAAGGAAATAGCATGGCAACAAAGAAAAAAGCCAAGAAGGCGAAAAAAGCGAAAAAAGCTGCGAAAAAGAAGAAGAAGAAAGCTGCACCAAAAAAGAAAGCAGCTAAAAAGAAGGCAGTAAAGAAGAAGGCCGCGGGTAAAAAGAAAGCCGCAAAGAAAAAGAAAAAGGCAGCCAAGAAAGGCAAAAAGGCTGCCAAGAAGAAGAAAGCGGCTAAGAAGAAACCCGCAAAAGCAAAGGCCAAGCCAGCGGCGTCGATGACGACGGTTAGAGCAGCACCGCCGTCAACGGCTGCGACCCCCGGCGCGAGAACCGCGCTGAATCCAGCCGCCGCCTGGCCGTTTCCGACGGGCTCCCGGCCGTAACCGGGGACCTCAGGGAACGCGGCAAGCGCACTACGGCTTGCCTGGCCATTGAAGCGGCGCGGACCACCTTGGTCTGCAAAGGCAGCAACCGAGCGATCAGGGTCGGTTCGCACCGCTTATCTTGAGTCCGGCCGAGGGGTCGGCCGGGCTCGAGTTCCCCCATTTTACCGGGCGCCCCGGGGCTGCACCATGCAGTCGTCGAAATACACCAGTTCGTATACTGCAATGCAGCATTCTTATCGCCTAGTACATTAGAACCATTTGAAGAGCATGGCGTTTTAGGTAAAATGGCATGGTTTTGCGTTGCAGCAATTTGACTCCGCAACGCGAGGAGGAGGCTGGCGATGAACGACCTCTCGACCCCGTCCGGGGCCTTTACCGCGACCCCCGCGCTCAACAGGATTTTCGTGCTCGCGCGCAGCGTGTTTGCGCTGCTCGGCTTTGCGGTGGCCATGGTCGTCGCGCTGCCGCAGACGCGCGACGGCATCCTCAACCAGTTTCATGCCCTGGCCTGGACGCCGGAGATCGGCGTCGCGCTGGTGCCCGCCGCCGAGGCGCTCGAGACCGGCGGCCCGGCAGCGGCGGCCCACGCCCTGATGTTCAGCCCGGGCGGCCTGCAGGACGCCGGCTACGCGGCAAGCGCCGAGGCCCGTGCCGTGCACGCCGTTGCCCATGACCCCGGACGCGAGGCGGCGCGCGCGGCGCTCACGCGGTACATCGCCAATCGCTACCGCGTGGCCGACGAGGTGGTCTCGCGCATCGTGAGCACGGCCTACCGTGCGGCCGACGCCAACGCGATCGATCCGCTGATCGTGCTTGCCGTGGTCGCGACCGAGTCCGGCTACAACCCGATCGCGGAAAGCGTCGTCGGGGCAAAGGGCCTGATGCAGATCATCGCCAAGTTCCACCCGGAGAAGCTCGCCGATCGCGGCGGAGAGGATGCGCTGTTCGAGCCGGAGGTCAACGTCCAGGTCGGTACGCAGATCCTGCACGAGTACTTGCGCCGCTACGGCGATCTGGAAACCGCGCTGCAGGTTTACGCCGGCGCGATGGACGACAGCGACACACGCTACGCGCGCAAGGTGCTGGCCGAGCGCGACCGGCTCAAGCAGGCGCTCGAGCGCTCGCAGCGCGAGGCCTGAGCGCGCGAGGCTCGATCCGCCTAGGCGGGCCGCGCCGAGGCGCTGCGGCCTGCCGCTGCGCAAAAGCGGCTGAGGCGGCGCATCCCTTCCTCGAGCTCGGGCAGCGCGCGGGTATAGGCGAAGCGCAGAAAGTGCTGTGTGGCGTTGTCGCCGAAATCGGCGCCCGGCGTCGCGGCCACCGCCTCCCGGGCCAGCAGATCGAGCGCAAACCCGCGCCCATCGCGGCTGAACGCCGAGCAGTCCGCGTAGACGTAGAAGGCGCCCTGCGGCTGCGACGGAATGCGCAACCCGGCCGCCTCGATCGCGGGCACGAGAAAGTCGCGCCGCCGCTCGAATTCGGCGCGCCGCGCCTCGAGGATGGCCAGCGATTCCGGGGTGAATGCGGCAAGCGCGGCGTACTGCGCCGCGCTCGAGGGGCAGATGAACAGGTGCTGGGCGAGCTTCTCGAAGCCGCGCACCTCGTGCTCGGGCAGCACGGCCCAGCCCAGCCGCCAGCCGGTCATGCAAAAGTACTTGGAAAAGCTGTTCACCAGCACGACGTCGCCGGGAAGCTGCGCCGCGGTGGCCGGCGCCTGTCCGTAGACCAGCCCCTGGTAGATCTCGTCGACGATCAGCACGCCGCCACGCGCGGCGATGAACTCGGCGATGCGCCGCAGCTCGTCGGGCGCAATCAGCGTGCCACAGGGATTGGCCGGAGAGCCGAGCAACAGGCCGACCGTACGCGGACCCCAGGCGCGGGCAACGGCGCTCAGCGTCGGCTGGAATGCGGAATCACCGTCGACAGGCAGTGCGCGCGGCCGACCCTCGAAGGCGCGCACGATGTGCCGATACCCGGGGTAGCCCGGGTCCGGCACGAGCACCTCGTCGTCGCGGTCCACATAGAGCGCCATGGTCAGCAGGAGCGCACCCGAGGCGCCCGCAGTCACCGCAATGCGCGCCGGATCCACCGCGGCGCCAAAGCGCGCGCGGTAGTGCGCCGCGATCGCCGCGCGCAGCGCGGGCAGCCCGAGCGCGCCGGTATACGCGGTCATGCCTTCGCGCAGCGCGCGCACGCCGGCTTCCACGACCGGCGCGGGCGCGGTGAAATCGGGCTCGCCGATCTCCATGTGTACGACCGGCCGGCCCGCCGCCTCGAGCGCGTGCGCGCGCGACAGGATCTCCATGACCTCGAACGGCCCGATCTCGGCGACGCGGCGCGCGGCTGCGCGTGCGGCGTGCGACCCGCCGGGGTCCTTCATCGCGACAGGCGTTCGGCCATGGCGGGCTCATTATAGGTTCCCCGTCGCGCCGCAGTCGGGACGCGGGCGTTCCACGAGGCCCGCGAGGCGGTGCGCAGCAGCCCTACGTTATAATTTTTGCGCGCGCGTTGTTACCTTAGCCGAGCGCCACGCGAGGCACGCGGCGCAGGCGGCGCGCCCATTCTCAGCATGGGCACCGTGGCCCAGGGTGGTGCCAGGTGTGAGGAGACCACCGTGGACGAGCAGTTCAGGAAGTACGCTCTCGAGTATCACCGGCTTTCACCGCCGGGGAAGATCTCGATCCAGCCGACCAAGTCGCTGACCAACCAGCGCGATCTGGCGCTCGCGTATTCGCCCGGCGTTGCGGCGGCCTGCGAGGAAATCGTCAAGGATCCGGCGCAGGCCGGCGAGCTCACCGCGCGCTCGAACCTGATCGGCGTGATCACCAACGGCAGCGCGGTCCTCGGCCTTGGCGCGATCGGACCGCTCGCCGCCAAGCCCGTCATGGAAGGCAAGGCGGTGCTGTTCAAGAAGTTCGCCGGGATCGACTGCTTCGACATCGAAATCAACGAGCAGGATCCCGAGCGCCTGGTGGAGATCATCGCCGCGCTCGAGCCGACGTTCGGCGGCATCAACCTGGAGGATATCAAGGCGCCGGAGTGCTTCATCGTCGAGCGCAAGCTGCGCGAGCGGCTGAAGATCCCGGTCTTCCACGATGACCAGCACGGCACCGCGATCATCGTTGCGGCCGCGCTGCTGAACGGCCTGACGGTGGTCGGCAAGACGCTCGACGCGGTGAAGCTCGTGACCTCCGGCGCCGGCGCCGCCGCGCTCGCCTGCCTCGACCTGCTCGTGCGCATGGGCCTGCCGATCGAGCACATTACGGTGACCGACATCCACGGCGTCGTCTATCGGGGGCGCAGCGTCGAGATGGACGAGGACAAGGCACGCTACGCGCGCGACACGCCAGCGCGCGCGCTGGCCGAAGTGATCGACGGGGCGGATGTGTTCCTCGGGCTGTCGGCCGGCGGCGTGCTCAAGCCGGAGATGGTTGCGCGCATGGCCGCGCAGCCGTTGATCCTCGCGCTCGCGAATCCGGAGCCCGAGATCCGGCCCGAGGCGGCGAAAGCGGTGCGCCCCGACTGCGTCATCGCGACCGGACGCTCGGATTATCCCAACCAGGTCAACAACGTCCTGTGCTTCCCGTTCATCTTTCGGGGCGCGCTCGACGTCGGCGCGACCACGATCACCATGGAAATGGAGCGCGCTGCGGTGCACGCGATCGCCGAGCTGGCGCAGGCCGAGACCTCGGAGCAGGTCGCACTCGCCTACGGCATCGAATCCCTGAGCTTCGGGGCCGATTACCTGATCCCGAAACCTTTCGATCCCCGGCTGATCGCGCGCATCGCGCCGGCGGTGGCCGAGGCCGCAATGGCCTCGGGCGTCGCGACGCGCCCGCTGGAGAATCTCGAGGCCTACCGGGCGTCGCTCGCGCAGTTCGTCTATCACTCGGGCCTGTTCATGAAGCCGCTGTACTCGGCGGCGAAGTCGGCGCCGCGCCGCGTCGTGTACGCCGAGGGCGAGGACGAGCGGATCCTGCGCGCGGTGCAGGTGGTGGTCGACGAGGGGCTGGCGCAGCCGATCCTGGTCGGTCGGCCGTCGGTGATCGAGCAGCGCCTGGAGCGCCTCGGCCTGCGCCTGCGCGCGGGACGCGATTACGAGGTGGTGAACCCGGAGCTCGATCCGCGTTACCGTGACTACTGGATGGCCTATCATCGCCTGACCGAGCGCAAGGGCGTGTCGCCCGAGCACGCGCGCCTGGAAATGCGGCTCAACACGACCCTGATCGGCGCCATGCTGCTCCACATGGGCGAGGCCGACGGCATGCTCTGCGGCACCTCTGGCAGCTACGCGACGCATCTCACGGTCGTCGACCACGTGATCGGCCTGCGCGCCGGCGTGCACCGCTTCGCGGCCATGAACGCACTTCTGCTGCCGAAGCGAACCGTGTTCATCTGCGATACCTACGTCTCGCAAGACCCGGATGCCGAGAGCCTCGCCGAGATGACGCTGCTCGCGGCAGAAGAGATTCGCCGCTTCGGCCTGGTGCCGAAGGCGGCCCTGCTCTCGGCGTCGAGCTTCGGCTCGGTCGACCTGCCCTCTGCGCGCAAGATGCAGCGCGCGCGGCAACTGATCGCCGAGCGTGCGCCGGAGCTCGAGGTGGACGGCGAGATGCAAGGGGATGCGGCGCTCTCCGAGGCGATCCGGCTGGCACGCTTGCCGAACGCCCTGCTCAAAGGCGAGGCGAATCTGCTGATCATGCCGACGCTCGACGCGGCGAACATCGCCTTCAACCTGCTCAAGGTGGCGGCGGCCGACAACGTCACGATCGGCCCGATCCTGCTTGGCGCAGCGCGCCCGGCGCACATCCTGACGCCGTCGGCGACCGCCCGGCGCATCGTCAACATGACCGCGCTGACCGTGGTCGACGCGAACGCGCCGCGCGGGCACGAGCAAACGAGCCTGTTCTAGGCGAGGCGCGCGAGCCGAGATGACCGCGGCAGCCGGAACGCAGAACGCTGCGCAAAGCGCTGCGCCGACGGCCGGCCCGGGGCCGCAGCGCGGGCGTGCCGGACTGGTGCTCACCGGGGGCGGTGCGCGCGCCGCCTACCAGGTGGGCGTGCTCAAAGCGGTGCGCGAGCTTCTCGGCGCGCCGCGCGCGAACCCGTTTCCGATTCTGTGCGGAACCTCGGCGGGGGCGGTCAACGCGACGGGCCTTGCGGCCCAGGCCGACGATTTCGCCGCTGCGGTCGAGAACCTCGTCGGCGCCTGGGAGACGATGCACTGCGAGCGCATCTACCGCACCGATGTCGCCCATGTCATGCGCAGCGGCGCGCGCTGGCTGGCGTCGATGATGCTGCTCACGCGCCGCAACCCGATCTCGCTGCTCGACAATACGCCACTGCGCCAGATGATCGGCGGGCTGCTGCGCTTCGAGTCGATCCAGGGGCACATCGACTCCGGGGCGCTCTACGCGGTCTGTGTGACGGCGTCCGGCTACACCTCGGGGCAGAGCGTCTCTTTCTACCAGGGCGGCGCCGGGGTCGAGGGTTGGGAGCGCCGCCAGCGCATCGGCGCCGCGGTCACGCTCAAGGCCGAGTACCTGCTTGCCTCGGCGGCGCTGCCGTTCATCTTTCCGGCGGTCAAGGTGCACCGCGAGTACTTCGGCGATGGCTCGATGCGGCAGATTGCGCCGGTGAGTCCCGCGCTGCATCTCGGCGCGGACCGCGTGTTCATCGTCGGCACGGGGCGCCAGGGCGACGAGCCCGCGCGCGCGCGTTCGAGCGTCTACCCCTCGCTCGCCCAGATCGCGGGCCACGCGCTGAACAGCATCTTCCTCGACACGCTGATGGTCGACCTGGAGCGCCTCGAGCGAATCAACCGCACGCTGAGCGCGGTTCCGCAGGAAGCGCTATCCTCGGGCAAGGTCGCGCTGCGGCCGGTGAAGGTGCTGTTCCTGTCGCCCTCGCAGTCGATCGAACGGATCGCGGCGCGCTTTTTGCACGAGTTGCCGGGCACGGTACGCTTCATCCTGCGCCCGACCGGTGCACTCAGCCGCTCCGGCTCGAACCTGGCGAGCTACCTGCTATTCGAGCAGGGCTATTGTCGCGCGCTGATCGACCTCGGCTACCAGGACACGATGAGCCGGGGCGACGAGGTGCACGCGTTTTTTGAAGATCACTGAACGAAGCGGAGGTCCGATGTCGGATGCGAAACAGCCGCAGGACCCGTTCGAGATGTTCCGTAGACTCTGGGGCCCGCTCGGCCTGCCGGTGCCCGGCATGGCGATGCCGACGCTCGATCCGCGCGAAATCGAGAAGCGCATCGCGGACTTGCGCTCGATCGAGGGCTGGCTATCGATGAATCTGAACATGGTGCGCATGGCGATCTCGGGTCTGGAGGTGCAGAAGGCTGCGCTCGAGGCCATGCAGGCGGCAGGCCGCCTTCCGGGGGCCGCGTCGCCAAAGGACGCGACGCCGGGCACGGCGAGCGACGATGCCGCGGCGCAGGCAATGCTCTGGCCGTGGACGGTGCTGCAGCGGGCGATGCAGAACGTCCAGCAAAAGGACCCGGCCGGCAAGGCCCGGGACGCGCCCGCGGGCGGCGCGCCGAAAGAGAAATAGCGTTCGCCGCGCGCCCGGGCGGCGCGTGCCTGGGCGACCGCGCGGACTTCGATTGCAATAGACGACTCAACGAAGGAGGCAGCAATGGCAAAAGCAGTTCGTTTTCACAAGACCGGCGGACCCGAAGTCCTCAAGCTGGAGGACGTCGATGTCGGCGAACCGGGGGCCGGTCAGATCCGCATCCGCCACACGGCGATCGGCATCAACTTCATCGACACCTACCAGCGCTCGGGCCTGTATCCGATGCAGCTGCCCGCGGTCGCGGGCAACGAAGGCGCGGGCGTGGTGGACGCGGTGGGCTCGAGCGTGAGCGGGCTCAAGAAGGGCGACCGCGTCGCCTATACGGGGCTCATCGGCGCGTACTGCGAAGCGCGCAATGTGCCTGCCGACCGCATGGTCAAGCTGCCCGAGGGCATCAGCGACGAGCAGGCGGCGACGCTCATGCTGAAGGGCATGACGACGCAGTACCTCATCCGCCGGACCTACACGGTGAAGTCGGGCGACACGGTGCTGTTCCACGCGGCCGCCGGCGGCGTCGGCCTGTTCGCCTGCCAGTGGCTGAAGGCGCTCGGTGCCACGGTCATCGGGACCGTCGGCTCGGCGGAAAAAGCCGCGCTTGCCAAGGCGCACGGCTGCGATCACACGATCCTGTACAACACGGAGAACTTCGTCGAGCGGGTCAAGCAGATCACGGGCGGCAAGGGCGTGCCGGTGGTCTACGACTCGGTCGGCAAGACCACCTGGGAAGGTTCGCTCGATTGCCTGCAGCCGCGTGGCCTGCTGGTGCTGTTCGGCAACGCCTCCGGGCCGGTTCCGCCGGTGAACCTCGGCATGCTCGCGCAAAAGGGTTCGCTTTACGTGACCCGCCCGACGCTGGTCACCTACATCGCCTCGCGCCAGGATCTCGAGGCGACGGCCAAGGACGTGTTCGACATCGTTCTGTCGGGCAAGGTCAAGGTGGACATCACGGCGCGCTACAAGCTTGCCGATGCGGCGAAGGCGCACAGCGATCTCGAGGGCCGCAAGACCACCGGCCAGATGATTCTCGTACCCTGAGGGTGCCCGTCGGGGCGTGGGCGCTCGCGCGACCGACCGCGCGCGGGCACAATCGCGCATGCGCGCAATCTTGACGCACGAGCGGCGCGGCCCGGCGGCGTCGGTCGAACTCGACCTCGTCGAAATTCGCCGTCGCATTGGCGCGGCGGCGCCCGCGGCCGAAGCGCTCGCGGGCGATCTCGGTGCGGCGGGCGAGGGCGTGGCGCTCACGCCCGCGTCGGTGCTGGTGCCGATCGTCGCGCACAGCGAGGCGCTGACGGTGCTCTTTACGCGGCGCACCGCGCATCTGCGGACGCATTCCGGCCAGGTCAGCTTTCCGGGCGGGCGCGTCGAGCCACAGGACGCGGGCCCGGCGCAGACCGCGCTGCGCGAGACGCAGGAGGAAATCGGGCTCGCGCCCGAGCGGATCGAGCTCATCGGGATGCTGCCCGAGTATCACACCCGCACCGGCTACCGCATCACGCCCGTGGTCGGCGTGGTCGCCCCGCCGTTCACGCTTCGGGCGGACGCGCAGGAAGTCGACGCCGTGTTCGAGGTGCCGCTGTCCTTTCTGCTCGATCCGCGCAATCACCAGCGCCATTCGCGGGCATTCCAGGGCCGCATGATCAGCTACTTTGCGATGCCCTATGGCGAGCACTACATCTGGGGTGCCACGGCGGCGATGCTCGTCAACCTCTATCGTCAGCTGGTCCACGCCGAGGGCTGAACGCGGAGCGCGCGCGCAGCTGGCGCGCGTACAGCCGCGTGAAGTTCTCCAGCGAATGCAGGTGCGCGTAGATCGAGCCCATGTAGCCCTTGCCGACCAGGGCCTTGTGGCTCGCGGGGCGCAGCGCGCGCAGCCGTTGCTCGTCGACGCGGTGCATGCCGCCCATGCGCAGCTCGACCTTTTGCTGGTCGCCGAGCACCTGCATGCTGAACGGGGTGAGCAGCTCGAGTCGGGCGAGCGCCGCGCACAGATCCGCGGTGCGGTCGAGGTCGGTTTCGTACTGTGCGAGCAGGCGCTCGAGCTGCTGCCAGCGCGGGGTTGCCTGGCCGCGCGCGTCGAACAGCGGCATGCCTGCGTTGTCGAGGTAGGCCTGCGCGACGCACACGACCCGCTCGCTCGCAGGCGCGCCGTCGACGTACAGCTTCGAAATGCAGAAGGGATAGCGGCGCACGAACGCCGGCAGGTAGGTCGCCGGATCCCAGGCCCCGTCCACGTCGAGAAACAGGTTCGCGCCCTGCGCGAGGCCGAGCACGGCGACCGGCGCATAGCTCTGGCCCGCGTCCAGGCTCGCGAACACCAGCGGGTAGTCGCGCCCGGCGATCGGAAATTCGGCCGCGGAGACGGCGATCGCGTTCAACGTGCGGCAAAACGCGGGCGTGCTGCCCGAGGGCATCAGCACGCGGTGCTCGCGGCGCAGTGGAACGATCTCGTCGTAGCCGAAAGGCGGCGTGATCTTCACCGGCGCATTCTAGAACCAGAAGTGCCCGCGCAGTCCCGTCGCAGCGGCGCCCGGCGCAGCCATTCGGCGCGCTGCGCACGGCCGGACGGGCGAGGCGAGTGTGCTATCTTCCTGCGAGCTTCGGCGGCAATCCTGAAATGAGCGTTCTCGCGATCATCTTGGCGCTTCTGATCGAGCAATGGCGTCCGGTCGGCGAGCGCCGTGCGCTGCGTTCGATGCTCGCGCGCATGGCGGCATCACTCGAGCGCAGCTTCGGCGGCGGGGCGCCGCAGGGCATGCTCGCCTGGCTGGTCGCGGTCGTTCCGGCCGTCGCGCTTGCCATCGCGCTGCACGCGCTGCTGTCGGCGTGGAGCGGGCTACTCGGTTTCCTGTTCGATGTCGGCGTGCTCTACCTCACGCTCGGCTTTCGCCAGTTCAGTCACGGCTTCACGCTGATCCAGGCGGCGGTGAAGACCGGTGACATCGATCGCGCGCGCGAGCTGATCGGCGCCTGGCGCAAGGAAAGCGTGCCGGAGCGCGACCGGGAGGAGATCATCCGGCTCACCATCGAAGAGGCCCTGGTGGCCTCGCACCGCCACGTGTTCGGGGTGCTGCTCTGGTACGTGCTGCTACCCGGACCGAGCGGCGCGATCCTGTACCGCCTGGCGCTCACCCTTGCGCGGCGCTGGGGCGGGTCGGGGGAATTCGGCGGCTTCGCGCGCCAGGTCGCCTTCATCCTCGACTGGCCCGCGGTGCGCCTGTCGGCCGCGGCCTTCGCCGTCGTCGGAGATTTCGAGGACGCGATTTACTGCTGGCGCACGCAGGCGCGCGAATGGTTGAGCCCGAACGAGGGCGTGCTGCTCGCCGCGGCGGCCGGCGCGATGGGCGTTCGTCTCGGACTGCCGCTGCAAACGCCCGAGGGCATCGTGCCCCGCCCGGAGCTCGGTCTGGGCGATACCGCCGACGGTCGCTTCCTCGACGCGACCGTCGGGCTGCTGTGGCGCGCACTGGTCGTGTGGGTCGTCGTGCTCGTGCTGCTCGGCATCGGGCACCTCATCGGCTGAGCGACGCCTCCGCACTGCGCGTTGCGCCGCAGCGCCAGCACTGCGTGAACTGCGCTTCTAGGGTCTCGCCGCAACCGGCGCAGCGCCAGCTCCCGGTCTGCTGCGCCGGCGGCAGACGTCCCTCGCGCAGGATGCGCTCGGCGTGCTCGGCCTGCGCATCGTCGAGCACCCAGACCTCGGCCTGACATTCGACCGGCGGCAGCTCGCCCATCGCCGAGGACAGCAGATCGTTGCGCACCACCGCGCGGATGCCGGCGGCCTCGAGCAGGTTGCGCGCGTGGTGCACGCCGATCAGGTCGTGCGAGCTGTAGATGCGCTTCATGCCGCACTGCGGCCGCGGCGCGCGCCGCGGCCCCGCCGCACCCCGCCCGCCGCCTGCACCGCCTGCACCGCGTTTACCTCCGTTACCAGGCGCCGGTACAGGGCGAGCCGGCGTGCATGCAGCTGCCCGGCCGCCACGGCGCCGGCGAGGGCGCAGTCGGGCTCGGCGAGATGGCGGCAATCCGGAAACCGGCAGTGGCCGAGGTAGGGCGCGAAGTCGCGAAACCCGGCCGCGATCTGCGCGGCCGAAAGGCCGGCGAGGCCGAATTCCGAGACCCCCGGCGTGTCGACGAGCGCGCTCGCGGCATCGAGCGGATACAGGCGCGCGGCGGTCGTGGTCTGGCGTCCGGCGTCCAGGAACGTCGAGATTTCCCGGATGCGCACCGGCGCGTCGGGCACGAGCGCCTTGACCAGCGTCGACTTGCCCATGCCCGACTGACCGACGATCACGGTGCGCTGGCGCTGCAGGTAGACGCGCAGCGGCGCCGGGTCGATGCGCGCGGAGAACTCGATCAACGGGTAGCCGAGGCCGCGAAACGGGACCAGCTGCGCGAGCGCCTCGCTGCGCCGGGCAACGAGATCGACCTTGTTGAGGGCGATGATCGCGGGCAGGCCGGCGTGCTCGGCCGCGATCAGCACGCGGGCGAGCAGCTCGTCGGAGAACGAGGGCTCGCAGGCGACCAGCACCGCGACCTGCGTGACGTTCGCGGCCAGCACTTTCGTGCGGCGCGCGCTCGCGCGGGCGAAGACCGTGCGGCGCGGCTCGACCTCGACGATGATCGCGCGCCCCGCGCCGGAGGGCTCGAACGCGACGCGGTCGCCGCAGACGGCCTGGATGCGGCGGCTGCGCGTGTGCGCGCGCAGCGTTTCGCCCGTGTCGCTGCGCAGCAGGGTGTCGCGCCCGAACCCCGCGATCACGTCACCGCGCAGGCTGCTCAAAGGGCGAACAGCGCATCGCACTTCGCGGCGCAAATAAAGTCGTTCTCCGACAGACCATCGATCGCGTGCGTCCAGTAGCTCACGCGGCACTGGTTGTAGCCCACGGCGAGGTCCGGGTGGTGGTCTTCACGGTGCGAGATCCAGGCAAGCGCGTTCACGAAGGCCATCGTCTGGTAGTAGTTGGTGAACGGATACAGCTTGACCAGCTTGCCGTCCTCGATGATCCAGCCCTTGAGCTGCTTGAGCATCGCCTGCGCGGTGTCTGGCGCATAGGCTGCCACGCCGCCCTCGCAGGGGGCGCAGCGTTTTTTCGCCAAGTCGTCCATGGTTATCGTATCCCCTCGTGGTGTCGTCGCTCAGCCTGGATCTGTTCCCGTCTCAGCCCGCCGCGGCCATCAGGCGCGCGACCCGGGTGGCCGCCGGCGGATGCGAATCGTAGAACGCCGAGTGCACCGGGTCCGGTGTCAGGGTGGCCGCGTTGTCCTTGTAGAGCTTGATCAGCGCGGCGACGAGGTCGCGCGCATTCGCGTTCGCCGCGGCATAGGCGTCGGCCTCGAACTCGTGGCGGCGCGACAGCAGGCTCGCGAGCGGCTGCAGAAAAAAGCTGAACACCGGCACGACCATCGAGAACAGCACGAGCGCCACGGCCGCGCCGGGCTCTGTGACGCCGAGGCCTTCGTAGAACCAGCGCGCGTCGATGAGCTGCCCGAGCAGCCAGAGCAGGCCGAGCGAGAACGCGAACAGCAGCGCGACGCGCTTCCAGACGTGATGCCGTCGGTAGTGGCCGAGCTCGTGCGCGAGCACCGCCTCCACCTCGGACGGCGCGAGCCGCGAGAGCAGCGTGTCGAAGAAGACGATGCGCTTGGCGGCGCCGAAACCCGTGAAATAGGCGTTTCCATGGCTCGAGCGCTTGGAGCCATCCATCACGAACAGGCCCTTGGCGGTAAAGCCGCAGCGCGCGAGCAGCGCCTCGATGCGTGCGGCGAGCTCCGTATCGCCCAGCGGCCGGAAGCTGTTGAACAGCGGGGCAATGAACGTCGGGTAGATGAGCAGCATCAGCAGGTTGAAACCGGCCCAGACGAACCATACGGCGAGCCACCACGCCGGGCCCGCGCGCGCCATCAACCAGAGCACCAGCACGACCAGCGGCAGCCCGAGCACGATGGCGATGAGCGCATGGCGTGCCAGATCCGCGATGAACAGGCCGGGCGTCATCCGGTTGAAGCCGAAGCGTGCCTCGATCACGAACGTGCGGTAGAGCACCGCAGGCAGCTCGACGACAGAGAGCAGGACGACCACGCTCGCGATGAAGGCGGTGCCGTGCGCGATGCCGCCCGGCGTGAACACGCGTGCCCATTGCCCGAGCAGCGCCTGCAGCCCGCCGCCGAGGGTCAGTGCGACGAGCACCAGCACGCCGACCACCAGCTCGACTGCGCCGAGGCGGTTCTTGGCGATCGTGTAGTCCGCCGCCTTCTGGTGCGCGGCAAGCGAAATCGCCTGCGCGAACGCGGCCGGCACCTGCGCGCGATGCGCGCGCACGTGGCGGACCTGGCGCCAGGCGAGCCACAAACGCGTTGCGCTGGCCAGCGCAAGCGCGCAGAGGAACACCAGGCCGAAGAGGGTTGGACTCATGCTGCTGTGAGAGAATAGCGCGCTATTTCAAGCGCATAAAGAAAAAGGGGCGCAGTGGGTCAGGACGCGAACAATCTCATCTGGATCGACATGGAAATGACCGGCCTGGTGCCGGATTCCGATCGCATTCTCGAGCTTGCCATCCTGATCACCGATCCACAGCTCAACGTCATTGCCGAGAGCGCCTCGCTCGTCGTGCGTCAGCCCGCCGAAGTGCTCGCCGCGATGGACGCCTGGAACCAGGGGGTGCACGGCAAGACCGGGCTCATCGAGCGCGTGCGCGCGGCCACCCTGGACGAAGCCGAGGTCGAGTGCCGCGCCCTCGCTTTCGTTGCCGAGCACGTTCCCGCGGCAGCCTCGCCGATGTGCGGCAGCTCGATCTGCCAGGACCGACGCTTTCTTGCCCGCTGGATGCCCCGGCTGGAGGCGTATTTTCATTACCGCAACCTCGATGTGTCGACGCTGAAGGAGCTGGTACGGCGCTGGCGCCCCGATCTGGCCAAGGGCTTCGTGAAGCACGGACGTCACGAGGCGCTCGCCGACATCCGCGAGTCGATCGAAGAGCTGCGCTATTACCGGCGCAGCGCGATGTCGATCTAGCGCCGGCGCGTCTTCGCCGCGCGCTTCGTCTTCGTCGGGCGCTTTTTCACTTTGCGCGCGGGCTTGGCCGCCGCGGCGCGCGCGCCGCCTGCGGCCGCCACTTCGACGACCGCCTCGATCTCGACCGGGATGCCCATCGGCAGCGAGCCCATGCCGACGGCCGAGCGCGCGTGGCGGCCGCGCTCGGCGAACACTTCGACGAACAGGTCCGAGCAGCCGTTGATCACCCTGGGCTGATCGCCGAAATCCGGCTCGGCGTTGACCATGCCGAGCAGCTTGACGACGCGGCCGACGCGGTCGAGGCTGCCGAGCTCGGCCTTCATCACTGCGAGCAGCGCGAGCCCGACCGAGCGCGCGAACTTGTAGCCCTGCTCGACGCTGAACTCGCGCCCGAGCTTGCCCTGCGGACGCAGGCCATCGACCGCCGACGGGCCCTTGCCGGAGAGAAACAGCAGCCTGCCGGCGCGCACCGCATTGACGTAGTTCGCGACCGGCGGGGTCACCGCGGGCAGCTCGATGCCGAGCTGCTTGAGCCTTTTCTCGGCGCTCATGACATCGGCACCACTTTGCCCGGATTGAGCAGATTGTCGGGGTCGAACACGCGCTTGATGTCGCGCATGACCGCGATCACGTCCTCGCCCAGCTCGGCGCGCAGCGACTCCTGCTTGCCCAGGCCCACGCCGTGCTCGCCGGTGCAGGTGCCTTCCATGGCGAGCGCGCGCGCCACCAGCCGCCGGTTGAACTGCTTGGCGATCTCGGTCTCGGCGGGCTTTTCCGGGTCGACGAACAGCATGAGATGGAAGTTGCCGTCGCCGATGTGGCCGAGCAGCGGCACCGGCGCAAAGTAGCTTTTCGCGTCGGCCATGGTCTCGCGCACGCACTCGGCGAGTCGCGAGATCGGCACGCAGACGTCGGTCGAGACCGCGCGCGAGCCCGGCCGCAGCTGCAGGCAGGCGAAGTAGGCGTCGTGGCGCGCGTCCCACAGCCGGTTGCGGTCTTCCGGCCGCGTCGCCCATTGGAAGTCCTTGCCGCCGTTTTCCCTGGCGATCGCCTGCACCGCCTCGGCCTGCTCGACGACCGACGCCGCGGTGCCGTGAAACTCGAAGAACACCGTCGGCGCCACGCGGTAGTCGGTCTTCTTGTAGGCGTTGATCGCGGCGATCGTCTTGTCGCAGACGATGTCGCAGCGCGCGATCGGAATGCCGGCCTGGATCGTCTGGATGACGGTGTTGGTGCAGCCGTCGACCGAGTCGAACGCGCAGACTGCGGCCGACATCGCCTCCTGCACCGGATACAGGCGCACCGTCACCTCGGTGATGATGCCGAGCGTGCCTTCCGAGCCGACGAACAGCCGCGTCAGGTCGTAGCCCGCGGCCGATTTCTTCGGCCGGCGCGAGGTCTGGATCACGCGCCCGTCGGCCAGGACCACCTTCAGCGAGATCACGTTCTCGCGCATCGTGCCGTAGCGCACCGCGTTCGTGCCCGAGGCACGCGTGGCCGCCATGCCGCCGATCGTCGCGTCTGCGCCGGGGTCCACCGGAAAGAACAGGCCCGTGTGCTTGATGTACTCGTTCAGCTGCTTGCGCGTCACGCCTGCTTGCACGACTGCGTCGAGATCGGCCTCGTGCACCGCGATGACCTGGTTCATCTGCGACAGGTCGAGGGTCACCCCGCCGTTCACCGCGAGCACGTGGCCTTCGAGCGAGGTGCCCACGCCGTAGGGAATCATCGGCACGCCGTGGCGGCGGCAGATGTTGACGACATCGCGCACTTCCTCGGTCGAGTGCGGGAACACCACCGCGTCGGGCGCCGCGTACGGGAAGTAGGACTCGTCCTTGCCGTGGTGCGCGCGGATGCCGGACGAGGTCGTGATGCGATCGCCGAGCAGCGCCTGCAGCTCGGCGAGCACGGTCTGGTCGAATTCGCGGGGTTTGTTCATGCGCGGCGGCCTCCTCATATTGCGGCGCGTTGAGCGCCGCATCGCGTGCGCTCCAACGCGCCGAAGCGCACCGGCGCGCTACGCGCGTCCGGATGCGCTCATTTTAGCCGGATGTCGCCGTCGAAAGGCACCTTCAGCCCGAGCGCCGGAATTTCCAACGTCACCCGTGCGGGTATCGACTCGCTGCCCTTCAGCGTGCCGCCCGCGAGCGCCTTGCCGACGGCCTGCTCGATCTCGCGCTGCGAATTCACACCCACCATCTTGAGGAACTTGCGGATGCTGAGATTGAAGGTTTCCTGGTCCATGCGTTCTCCTTTGCCTGCGTTCAGGCCTGCGTGCCGCCCGTGGCCGGACGGTCATTGTGCGCCCGAGGCGCGCCGTTCTCGAGCAGCGCTTTGGCGAGCTGCTTGCCGAGCTCGACGCCCCACTGATCGAAGCTGTTGATGTTCCAGATCACGCCCTGGGCAAACACCTTGTGCTCGTACAGGGCGATCAGCCGCCCGAGGTTGCGCGCGTCCAGGCGCTCGAAGCGCAGCGTGCTCGAGGGGCGGCTGCCCGGGTAGCGGCGGTAGGCGGGCAGGGCCGGATCGTTCTGGCCGCGCGCCAGCGCCTCGGCCTGCGCCTCGGCGTGCGCGGCGAGGATCGCGCGCCGCGCCGGGTCGCCCGGCGCTTGGTCGAACACGATGAAGTCGACCGGCACGATCTGCGTGCCCTGGTGCAGCAACTGATGGAACGAGTGCTGACCGACCGTGCCCTCGGCACCCCAGATGACGGGTGCGGTCGCGTAGTCGACCACGCGGCCCGCGTGGTCGACGCGCTTGCCGTTGGATTCCATCTCGAGCTGCTGCAGGTAGGCGGGCAGCAGGCGCAGCGGCGTGGCATAGGGCAGCACCGCCTGCGTCGCGGCGCCGAGGAAGTTGACGTTCCAGATGCCCACGAGCGCCAGCAGTGCCGGCACATTGCGCTCGAGCGGCGTGCTCGCGAAGTGCCTGTCCATGTCGTGCGCGCCGGCGAGCAGTTCGTCGAAGGCCTCGGCGCCGATCGCCGCCATCGCGCTGAAGCTCACCGCCGACCAGACCGAGTAGCGCCCGCCGACCCAGTCCCACATCGGCAGGACCTCGCCGGCGCCGAAGGCGCGCGCCGCCTCCACGTTCGCGCTCACCGCGACGAAGTGCGACGCGAGTGGCGCGTCGGCCGGAAGCGCGGACCTGAGCCAGGCTTTGGCGGCTCGCGCGTTTTCCATCGTTTCCTGCGTGGTGAAGGTTTTCGAGACGACCACGAACAGCGTCGTCGCGGGGTCCGCGTCGCGCAAGCTGCGCTCGAGATCAAGCGGGTCGACGTTCGCCGCGAAGCCGATGCGCAGCCGCGGCGTCGCGGTCTCGGCCAGCGCATCGACGACCAGGCGCGGGCCGAGGTCCGAGCCGCCGGTGCCGAGGTGCACGACGCGCTCGATCGCGCGGCCGGTGGCGCCGCGCCAGACGCCCGTGCGCAGACGCGCGGCGAGCGTACGCATCTGGGCGTGGGCGGCATGGACCTCGGGCGGCGCCGCCGCGCCGGCGCGCAGCGCGCTGTGCCAGGCGGGCCGCTGCTCGGTGTCGTTGATCGCTTCGCCGGCGAGCAGCGCCGTGCGCCAGGCCGGCAGCGCGCGCGCCTCGGCGAGCGCGATCAGTTGCGCGATGACGGCGGCGTCGAGCCGCTGGCGGGCGAACGAGTAACGCAGGCCGGGCGCCTCGGCGCTCAGCTTCGCGGCACGTGCCGCGTCGGCGGCGAGCGCAGCGCGCAGCGCGTCGCCGCGCCAGTCCTTGGCGAGCGCGGTGAGCGCCTGCCATGCCGGGAAATCGGTCGGTGGGCGGGTATTCATCGAACCAACTTGTACAGGCGATAGCGCTCCGAGCGGTCGCCCGGACGGCCGACGTCGGCGATCTTGTCCCAGCGCGGACCGGGCTGGTTGGGATCGACCCTGGGTTTGCCCTGCACCAGCACGATCGGACAGGCGTCGGGCCGGCTCGGATCGAAGCGCACGGTGCTCAGGCCCACGTGGTAGCTGAACGCCGCGCGCTGCGTCGCGCCGATGTGACGGCCGGCGACGCAGGGGGCGTCCACCGGGATGCGCGAGCGGATCTGCAGCGCGACCACGCGATAGCTCTTCTGGTAGTCGGCCCAGGGCATGTACAGCGTGGCAAAGGTGCCCCACAGCAGCGTCATGCCGGCGGCCCAGCGCGTGACCCCGCGGGTGCGCGAGCGCGGCACGCCGAACAGGAACATGAGCCAGGCAAGCGTGAGCAGCAGCGCCGAAGCGAATTCGATCGGATCGAAGCGCGCGACGAACCCGGGCGCCATCTTGAACGCGGTCTCGGCAAGCTTGCGCGGCACGCCGAGCACGAGCGCGCAGTAGCCGACCCAGACCAGTGCGACGAACAGGCTGAAGGTCATCACCGCGTACCAGTCGAGCGCGGCCGCGGCCCCGCGGCGCAGCGTCAGCGCGCCCGGGGCGGCAAGCAGCGCGAGCGACGGCAGCATGATGGTGGCATAGAGCTCGCGCGCCGGCCCGACGACGGCGAGGCCGAAAAACAGCGCGACGCTCGCGGCCAGCGGCAGGAACACAGCCGCGCTGCGCAACCGTCGGCGGCGCGTCCACAGGGTCCACAGCGCGAGCGGCCAGGCGGGCAGCGACGACCAGCTCAGCGTCACGAGGTAGTAGCGCAGGTTTTCGAGCAGCTGGCCTTCCGGCGTGATCGACTCCCGCCACCACTCGGCCGCGAGCGCGGGGTCGCGCGCGGCGAGCGGCAGCAGCCAGGCGGCGGCGAGCGCCGCCGCGGCGAGCAACGCGACCAGCAGAAATCGGACGCCGCGGGCATTGCGCCACTCGGGCGCCGCCATCCCGGTCGCAACGAGCGCGACCAGCAGCGCAATGGCCACGACCGGACCGGTGGAGAGCAGGCAGGCGCCGAGCGCGATGCCGGCGCCGAGCCCCGCGCGCAACGGCGCCGCGGTCGCGTGCGCCGTCGCCGCGAGCAAGGCGGCCACGGCCGCCAGCGTCGCGAGCTCGGGCGTGGCTTCGTGCGCGTGCACGAACAGGCCGACCGAGCCGATGAGCAGCAGCATGGCCGAGGCCGCGGGTCCGCGCCGCGCCTGCGGATCGGCGTCGTTTGCCGCCTCGGCGCCGTACCAGCTGCGCGCCGCGAAATACACCCCGGCGAGCGCGCACAGCATGAACAACGCGCTCGCCAGGCGCACGGCGCCGTGAAACGGAACCAGCGGGCCGAGCAGGATCCCGAGCAGCGCCCCGACCCAGTGATACAGCGGCGATTGCGTCATCCACGGCTCGCCCGCGAGCCGCGGTACCAGCCAGTCGCCGTGCAGCGCCATCTGGTGCGCGATCTCGATCGTGATCGCATCGAGTGATTTCCACGGGTCGTGGCTCAGCAGCCCCGGACCGACGAAGACGATGGCCAGCAGCGCCAGCATCGTCTTCGACAGCGGGAGCGACAGGCGGGGCAGCATGCGGCGATTCTAAGGGCTCGCGACGCGCTGGGGCGGCGCGGCGGGGCGGCCGTTGAGGTGCAAACCGCCGTTGAGGTGCAAACAAAAGGGCGGCCGCAGCCGCCCCTGGGTCATTGCCGCCCGGGCCTCAGGCTGCGGGTTCGGCCTTCTTTTTCGAGCGCGAGGTGTACTTGCGCTTGAAGCGCTCGACCCGGCCGGCGGTGTCGACGATTTTCTGCTTGCCGGTGTAGAACGAATGCGACTCGGAGGACACTTCGACCTTGACCACCGGGTACTCGTTGCCGTCCTCCCATTTCATGGTCTCGCGGCCCTTGGTGTCGATGGCCGAGCGGCTGAGGACGGCGTGATTCGAAGCGGTGTCGAGGAAGATCACCGGTTGGTATTCGGGGTGGATGCCGGATTTCATGGCCCTGCTGCCCTTGGAAAAGCCGCGAATTATACGCGAATCAATGGCTTAATCAATGCCCGGGCCCGGCCCTCAGCCGCGCCGCATGCTGTCGAAGAACTCGTTGTTGTTCTTCGCCACGCGCAGCTTGTCGATCAGGAATTCGGCCGCCTCGAGCTCGTCCATCGGATAGAGCAGCTTTCGCAGCACCCAGACCTTTTGCAGGATCGGCGCTTCGATGAGCAGCTCCTCGCGCCGCGTGCCGGAGCGGTTGACGTTGATCGCCGGGTAAATGCGCTTTTCGTGCATCCGCCGGTCGAGGTGGATCTCCATGTTGCCGGTGCCCTTGAACTCCTCGTAGATCACGTCGTCCATCCGGCTGCCGGTGTCGATCAGGGCGGTCGCGATGATCGTGAGGCTGCCGCCTTCCTCGATATTGCGCGCCGCGCCGAAGAAGCGCTTCGGCTTTTGCAGCGCGTTGGCGTCGACGCCGCCGGTGAGCACCTTGCCGGAGGCGGGGACCACGGTGTTGTAGGCGCGCGCCAGGCGCGTGATCGAATCGAGCAGGATGACAACGTCCTTCTTGTGCTCGACCAGGCGCTTGGCCTTTTCGATCACCATCTCGGCGACCTGCACATGGCGCTGCGCCGGCTCGTCGAAGGTGGACGCGACCACTTCGCCGCGTACCGAGCGCGACATTTCGGTCACTTCCTCGGGCCGCTCGTCGATCAGCAGCACGATCAGCGCGACTTCGGGGTGGTTCGCGATGATCGCGTGCGCGATATGCTGCAGCATCACCGTCTTGCCCGCCTTGGGCGGGCTCACGATCAGGCCGCGCTGGCCCTTGCCGATCGGCGCCACGATGTCGATCACGCGGCCGGTGATGTTCTCCTCGGCCTTGATCTCGCGCTCCAGCTTGAACATCTCGTCCGGATGCAGGGGCGTGAGGTTCTCGAACAGGATCTTGTTCTTCGAGGCCTCGGGCGCTTCGCCGTTGACCTTGTCCACCTTGACCAGCGCGAAGTAGCGCTCGCCGTCCTTGGGGGTCCGGATCTCGCCCTCGATCGAATCGCCGGTGTGCAGGTTGAAGCGGCGAATCTGCGAGGGACTGACGTAGATATCGTCGGTGCTCGCGAGGTACGAGGTCTCGGGCGAGCGCAGGAAGCCGAAGCCGTCGGGCAGGACTTCGAGGGTGCCGTCACCGAAGATGGATTCGCCTTTCTTCGCCTGGTTCTTGAGCAGCGCGAAGATGAGGTCCTGCTTCCTCATCCGGTTCGCGGCGTCGATGCCGTTGGCGGCCGCTTTCTCGAGCAGCTCGGAGACGTGCTGGGTTTTCAGTTCGGACAGATGCATGGGTGGTCGCTGCGGGGCTGGAGATGGAGGGACGTCAAAATGCGGAGGGCTCGGTGAATTTGGTGGTCTGGGGACCGTGTGGGGATCGGGGGCTCGGTGCGGATCGGCTGTGCGATGGCTTCAGGCAACTCGGGAAAGACGGCGATCAAGGCAATCAAATTGGGGATGGAGGCGACCAAGCGCGGGCCCACGCTCTACGTCGCATGGCCGATGTCGGCCAGCCTTGCAGCTGCAACTCTGAGTCAGGGGGCGCGCCGCGCGTGCGGCGCCGGGAATCTTTGCCGCGCCGGTTCCTGCCGGCGCGGTCGTTTTACTTGGTTGCGGAGCCTAAGTACTTTAGATATTGCTGTCAAGGAAGGCGGTGAGCTGGGATTTCGACAGCGCGCCCACCTTGGTCGCCTCCAGGTTGCCGTTCTTGAACAGCATCAGCGTGGGGATGCCGCGGATGCCGAACTTCGCCGGCACCTGCTGGTTTTCATCGACGTTCATCTTGGCCACCTTCAGGCGGCCGTCGTATTCCTGTGCGACCTCGTCGAGGATCGGCGCGATCGACTTGCAGGGCCCGCACCACTCGGCCCAATAGTCCACCAGCACGGGAAGGTCGGAATTGAGCACTTCGGGCTCGAAGGTGTCGTCGGTGACGGGATTGATGTGTGAACTGCTCATGGCTCCTCGAAAGGCAAGTGAAGGACGTGCCGACGGGTTCGATCGGGCTGACAGGTTGGTCGCGTGGTAGTTTGGGTCGGCCGACGTGCTCTAGCCTGTGGTCCGGCGCGACAATCCGCGGCCGGCCCGCCTGCAATGGGTATTATGAGGGCGACCCCGCGGAACGCAACCGCCGTGCCGGGCCTGCCCGCAAGCCGTTGTTGTTAAATATTTTTTAGGCTCGTACCTGCCATGGCCTATATCGTCACCGAGTCCTGCATCAAGTGCAAGTACACCGATTGCGTCGACGTCTGCCCGGTCGACTGCTTTCACGAGGGACCGAACATGCTGGTGATCGACCCGGACGAATGCATCGACTGCACGCTGTGCGTTCCTGAATGCCCGGTCGAGGCGATCTTCGCCGAAGACGACGTGCCCGATGCCCAGCAGGCGTTCATCGCCCTGAACCGCGAGCTCGCGCCACGGTGGCCGGTGATCATCGAGCGCAAGCCCGCCCCGGCGGATGCCGACGACTGGGCGAAGATTCAGGACAAGAAGCAGCACCTCGAGCGCTGAGCGCAGACCGGGGGATGACCTTGATCTGGCTCAACGCTGCGTGCCCGGACGAACCTAGGATGGGCGCGTCGACCAGGCCCGGGGTGCGCAGGTCATAATCGATTCACCCGGCGCGGCTCAAAAAAGGGAACAGCCATGGAATACAAGACGATCGTGGTACATCTGGACAACGGGCCGCGTAGCGCGATGCGCCTCGATCTGGCGCTCGGTTGCGCGCAGACCTTCAATGCGCACCTCGTCGGGCTGTTCGCGCTCTCCGAGCCGCACTATCCCTCGTACGCGCTCGCCGAGGCGGGCGCCGCGATCGAGGAAGCCGCGCGGCGCGTCCGTGCCGAGTCCGCGAAGAAGGCCGAAGCCGCCTTCCGCGCTGCGGTGAGCCGCGCGGGGCGCAGCGAAGTCGAGTGGCGTGTATCGGGCGATGACGCGCTCGAGGCGGCGCGTCTGTCGGTGCGCTACGCCGACCTGTTGGTCGTCGGCCAGTACGACGACAACGCGAAGGCCGACCCGGGCGTCGCGCCCAACTTTGCCGAGGAGCTGGTGCTCACGTCCGGCCGGCCGGTGCTGATCGTGCCCTATGCGGGCAAGTTTGCGAGCATGGGCAAGCGCGTGCTCGTGGCCTGGAATGCGAGCCGCGAGTCGGCGCGCGCGGTGCACGATGCGCTGCCCTTCCTGCAGAAGGCCGACCAGGTGCAGGTCGTCGCGTTCAATCCGCAGAAGGGCGGCGAGCACGGCGAGGTGCCGGGTGCCGACATCGGTCTGATGCTCGCGCGCCACGGTGTGCGCGTGCAGGCGGCGCAGCAGCACGCCGAGGGCCTCGACATCGGCTCGCAGATCCTGTCGCGGGCCGCGGACGTGGACGCCGACATGATCGTGATGGGCGCCTACGGGCACTCGCGCATGCGCGAGCTCGTGCTCGGCGGGGCGACGCGCACGATCTTCGAGGCGATGACCGTCCCGGTGCTGCTGTCGCACTGAGCGCGGCTAGCGCCGCCGCGGCGTCTTTTTCGCCAGGTAGCGCTGCGCCGCCGCGGCGTCGATCAGCGGATAGAGCGCGAACGTGGCGGGGATGATCTCCGCCCATTCGTTTAGCAGCGCGTGCAGCTGCTCGTGCGAGTCCACGTCGAACAGCGACACCGCCCCGCGCCCGGGCCGGGCGTAGATCCAGTGCACGCGGCGTGATTTCAGCTTCGGCGCGATCCAGCGCCACAGCTTCTGTCGCCGGCGCGTCATCGTCGAGGGCGGGTCGGCGCGCGGCGTGGTGATCACCATGATGAGCATGTCGGCCTCCGGGGCGTGGGCTGTCGAACCAGACTGCGCGATGGTAGCCGGCGGCGCGGCCCGGTAGGTCACGTGGCGAGCCCGCGCGCCGTTACACTGTGGCGGCATGTTTGCGGTGCTCGGCAAACCCGAACTGATGGCGCGCCTCGCCGCGGGGCAGGCGGCGGGGTTCACGGTGGTCACGCCCAACCTGCGGCTCGCGCGCGAGCTGGCACGCGAGTTCGACCAGCGACAGGCCGAGGCCGGCAATGCGGTCTGGGAAGCGGCCGACATCCTGCCGCTTTCCGCCTTCGTCGAGCGGCTCTACGAGGATGCCCTGTATTCCGATCTGGCCGAGCGGCTGCCGCTGCTGCTCAGCCCGGCACAGGCGCGCGTGCTGTGGGAGGCCGCGATCCGCGACAGCCGCTGGGGCGAGGCGCTGCTCGCCGTGCCGCAGGCGGCCGCCGACGCCGGGCGCGCCTGGGCGCTCGCGCAAGGCTGGCGGATCGCCGGCGCGCTCGGCGCGTTTCCGGGCAACGACGATGCCAACGCCTTCGCCGAGTGGTCGCGCGCGCTCGCGCGGCGCTGCGAACGCGAGGGCTACACCGACGCCGCGCGCCTGGCCGACGTCGTCGCGCCGCTGCTGAATGAAGCCGCGCTCGCGCGCAGCAAGCCGAAGCAGCTGGTCGCCTACGCCTTCGACCTGGCGAGTCCGCAGGAGGAGGCGTTTTTCGCCGCTTGCGCGAATGCGGGCATCGAGGTCAGGCGCTGCGCGCCGCGCCGCAGGGCGGGCGCGGCGCAGCGCCGCGTCTTCGCCTCGGCGCGCGAGGAGCTCGAGACCGCGGCCTGCTGGGCGCGCGAGAAGCTCGAAGCCGGCGCGGCACGCATCGGCGTCGTCGTTCCCGAGCTCGCGCTGCGCCGGCGCGAGGTGCAGCGCGTCTTTTCGCGCGTCATGCGCCCCGGTTTCAACCTGCCCGGCGTCGAGGCGCGGGCGCTGCCCTTCAACCTGTCCCTCGGTGCGCCGCTGGCCGACGATCCCCTGGTTCGCGCGGCGCTGTCGATCCTCGAGCTCGCCGCGGGCGAGATCCCCTTCGAGCAGGCCTCGCGCCTCGTGCGCTCGCCGTTCGTCGCCGGGGCGGAGATCGAGCTGGCGCAGCGCGCGCGGCTCGATGCGGCGCTGAGAAAGCGGGCGCCGGCGCGCCTCAGCCTGGGAAAACTGGTCGGCCTGGTGAAAGGCGCGCCGCTGCTGCGCGAGCGGCTGGAAGCCCTCTACGCCGTGCCGCGGGTCGATGCCGGCTCGCCGCAGGCCTGGGGCCGGCAGTTCACGCGCCTGCTCGACGCCGCGGGCTTTCCGGGGCGCAGCCTCGATTCGCAGGCGTTCCAGACCCGGGCGAAGCTGAACGACGCCCTGGCGGAATTTGCCAGGCTCGAGCGCGTCGCGCCGAAGATGGACTTCGCGCGCGCGCTCGACGAGTTGCGGCGCCTGTGCGCCGAGACGCTGTTCCAGCCCGAGACGCCCGAGGCGCCGGTTCAGGTGCTGGGACTGATCGAGTCGCTCGGCCTGGAGTTCGACGCGCTCTGGGTGAGCGGGCTCACCGACGAAGCCTGGCCGCTGCACGCGCGGGCGAATCCGTTCATCCCGCCCGCGCTGCAAAGGAAGGCCGGCATCCGCGAAGCCTCGCCCGAGGCGACGCTCGAATGGGCGAAGCGCGCGACCGAAGGCTGGCTCGTCGCGGCCGAGGCAGTCGTGGTGTCGTATCCCGCGCGCGAGGACGACCGCGAGCTGCTGCCCTCGCCGTTGATCGCGGCGGTTCCCGCAGCGGGGGAGACATCCGGAATCGCGCGGGTCGTGCGGGTCGCGCGCTACGCGGATCTGATCTTTGCGCAGCGGCGCATCGAGACCGTCGCCGACGGCCGCGCGCCGGCGCTCGCCACGCGAACCCCGAGGGGCGGGACGCGAATCCTGGCCGACCAGGCGGCTTGTCCGTTTCGCGCCTTCGCCCGCCATCGGCTATCTGCCGAGGCGCTCGAAGCGCCGGTCGAGGGTCTGGACGCGCGCGCCAGAGGCCAGCTGCTGCACGGCCTGATGAAGGCGCTGTGGAGCGCGCTGAAGGGCAGCGCGGGGCTCGCGGGCGACGCCGCGCCCGCGATCGAGCGCGCGGCGCAGGCCGCGGTTGCCGACGCCGGGCTGGAAGAGCCCTTCGCCGCGCTCGAGCGCGCGCGGCTGGCGAAGCTCGCGCGCGAATGGCTCGAGGTCGAGCGCGAGCGCACGCCATTCGAGGTCGTGGCGCTCGAGGAAAAGCGCACGCTCTCGGTCGCCGGGCTGGCGCTGAACGGCCGCATCGACCGCATGGACCGGCTCGCTGCCGGCGGCCATGCGCTGATCGACTACAAGACCGGCCGGCCCTCGCCGAACGACTGGATGGGCGAGCGGCCGGGCGATCCGCAGCTGCCGCTCTACGCGCTGAACGCCACAGAGGGCATCTCCGCGGTCGCTTTTGCGAAGCTGAGGACCGGCGAGATGCGCTACATGGGCTTCGCCGCGCGCAAGGACCTCATCCCGGAGCTCAAGCCGGCGATCGACTGGGGCGCGCTGCTCGAGGGCTGGCGCAAAGAGATCGAGGCGCTCGGCGCGGGATTCGCTTCGGGCGATGCGCGCGTCGATCCGAAGAAGCTGCTCGCGACCTGCCGTTACTGCGACCTGCAGCCGCTGTGCCGCGTGTACGAGCGCGTCAACGCGCTCGAGGAGACGGGGGAGGAGGCAGAGTGAAGCTAGGCGGCGACTTCGACGTACTCCACCCGGCTGCTCGGCTCGGGAATTGGCAACCCATCGGCGCGCAGGCCTTCGAGGTGAAATTCGATCGCTTCCTGGATTTCGCGCTCGACGTCTTCGATGGTGACGCCGGTGGCGACGCAGCCGGGCAGGTCGGGCACGTACGCCCCGTAGTTACCTTCGCCTTTCTCGATCACGACTGCATAGCGCATCGGGATCCCTATCCCTTTAGTCCGGATTGCTTAAGGATACTGTTTAACAGGCCCGGCGGTAAGTCGTCGCCCGGCTTTCCTGGGACCGTTACGCGACCCGGCTTCGTCGGGTGCTTGAACTGGCGATGGCTGCCTCGCGTGGCGACCAGATGCCACCCGTCGCGCCGCAGGATCTCCAGCATTTCGCGCACCTTCATTGCCCGAACATCCCCCTCGGCATTGAAACGGTCGGCTCGAAAAAGAGTTGACGCAGATGACTGAGATCCACGCCGCCGACCAGGCCGAGCGCCTTGCCGCGCTCGAGGTCGCGCGCTCGTTCATCGTCCAGGCGCCCGCCGGCTCGGGCAAGACCGCGCTGCTCGTCGAGCGCTACCTGCGGCTGCTCGCAAGGGTGCAGAAGCCCGAGGAGATCGTCGCGATCACCTTCACGAGGAAGGCCGCCGCCGAGATGCGCGCGCGCGTGACGCAGCAGGTCTCGGCCGATCTCGCCACGCGGCTGCGCATCCAGACGATCGATGCGCTCTGCGCTTCGCTCACGACGCAGATGCCGGTGCTCGCGCGCTTCGGCGCGCAGCCGGAGATCGCCGAGGATGCGTCCGCGCTCTACCGCGAGGCCGCGGTGCGCACGCTCGCCGAGATCACGCCGCCGGTGGCGCGGCTGCTCGCGCACCTCGACAACAACGTCGGCGAGGCGACCGCGCTGCTTGCCGAGATGCTCGCGCGGCGCGACCAGTGGCTGCGCCAGACCGGCGCGGCGCCGACGCGCGCCGAGCTGGAAGCGGCGCTGGTCGAAGAGCGCCTACGGCTGATCGGCCGCGCGCAGGCCTTGCATCCGCAGGCCTCGCCCGAGCTCGCGCAGGACCTGCTCACGCAAAAGGGCGAGTGGCGCAAGCGCCCGAAAGCTGCGCCCGCCGAGCTGCAGGCGATTGCCGGGCTGAAGGAGGCGCTCGCCGCGCTGCGCCTGCTGCCGCCCGAGCGCTACAGCGACGCGCAATGGCAGACTCTCGAGGCGATCCTCGCGCTGCTGAACCCCGCGGTGGCGCAGCTGCTTACGCTGTTCGGCGAGCGCGGCGAGGCGGACTTCACCCAGGTCGCGCACGGTGCGCTCATCGCGCTCGGCACACCGGATGCGCCGACCGATCTCCTGCTGTCGCTCGACCATCGCGTCCACCACCTGCTGGTCGACGAATTCCAGGACACCTCCAACTCGCAATGGGAGCTGCTCGCGCGGCTCACCGCCGGCTGGGAACCGGGCGACGGGCGCACGCTGTTCGTCGTCGGCGACCCGATGCAGTCGATCTACCGCTTCCGCGACGCGCAGGTGGGGCTGTTTCTCCATGCGCGCGACCGCGGCCTGCCGAACGTGCCGCTCGAGCGTCTGACGCTGTCGACCAACTTCCGCTCGCAGGGCGCGATCGTCGACTGGGTGAACCGCGTGTTTCCGGGCGTGCTGCCGGCGCGCGAGGACGAGGCTTCCGGCGCGGTGGCCTATTCGCCGTCGGTGCCGTTTCACGCGGCGGATGCCGAAGGCGCGCCTGCGCTCGAGCTGTTCGCCGACCGCGCAGCCGAGGCGAGGCGCGTGGTCGAGATCGCCGCCGAAGCGCGCGGCAAGACCGCAATCCTGGTGAGAAACCGCAGCCACCTCGATGCGATCGTGCCTGCGCTGAAAGCGGCCGGGCTGCGCTTTCGCGCGCTCGAGATCGAGCGGCTCGGCGAGAAGCAGGTGGTGCAGGACCTCTATGCGCTGACGCGCGCCCTGACCCATCTCGCCGATCGCGTCGCCTGGCTCGCGATCCTGCGCGCGCCCTGGTGCGGGCTGACCCTGGACGAGCTTGCGGCGTTTTTCGAGGCCGATCGCGAGGCGACGATCTGGGAGCTGATGCGCGGGCAGCCGCGGCTTGCAGGCATGCGATCCGTATTGGCGGCCGCGCTCGAGAACCGCTTGCGCGGCACGCTGCGCGATCAGGTGGAAGGCGTCTGGCTCGCGCTCGGCGGGCCGGCCTGCGTTGCGGACGCGACCGAGCTGGAGGACGCCGAGATCTTCTTCGACGAGCTCGAGCGTCTCGAGGAAGCGGGGGAGCTGAGCGATTTCGGCCTGCTGGCCGAGCGCCTCGACGAGCTCTACGCGCTGCCCGACGTCGAAGCGGGGCCCGAGGCGGTCGAGATCATGACCATCCACAAGGCGAAGGGGCTCGAGTTCGACACGGTGATCGTGCCGGGTCTCGATCGGCCGCCGCGCTCGGGGCGGCGGCCCTTGTTCGCCTGGCGTGCGCTGGCCGGCGGGCGGCTGCTGCTCGCGCCGATCGACGAGACGGGGGGCGAGCGCGAACCGCTCTACCAATATGTACGCGCGCTCGACCGGGAGGCCGAGGACATCGAGGCGGGGCGGCTGTTCTACGTCGCGGCGACGCGGGCCGAGTCGCGGCTGTTCCTGTCGGGCTGCGTGAAGGTGGACGAGGACGGGGTGGTAAAGATGCCTGCGCGGCGCTCGCTGCTCGGGTTGGCATGGGACGCGGTGGCGGACACCGTTCGATTGCCCGAAGCGGTCGCGGTTGCCGAGGCGGAAGCGGCTTCGCTGCCGGCGGGCGAGCTGCGGCGGCTCGCTTCGGACTTCGAGATGCCGGAGCCTCCCGCGTCGGTGGCCTGGCGCGCGCCGGGCGAGGGGCGGGAGGAGGAAGGTCCGCCGTTCGACTGGGCGAAGGAAGGCGTGCGCCTCGCGGGGATCGTGGTCCATGCCTGGCTGCATTGGATCGCCGAGGATGGCCTGCGCGGCTGGGATGCGAAGCGCGTGGATGCGCTGCGCGGCCGGTTCGTCGCCGATCTCGGGCGCCGCGGCGTCGCCCCCGGCGAGCTCGATCACGCGGCGGGCATTGTCATCGCGGCGCTGAACAATGCCCTTGCCGACGCGCGCGGGCGCTGGCTGCTCGGGCCGCACCCGGTGGCGCGGAGCGAATACCGGTTGCGCAGCCGCGCGCGCAGCTTCCGCATCGACCGGTACTTCGAGGACGCCGACGGGAAGACCTGGGTGGTGGACTACAAGACGAGCGAGCACGAAGGCGGCGGGCTCGAGGCCTTCCTCGATCTGCAGCGCGAGCGCTACGCTACGCAGCTCGACGGCTATGCCGAGGCGCTGGGCGGGGCGCGCCGCGGGCTGTATTTTCCGCTGCAGAAGGGCTGGCGCGAGTGGCCCGGCTCGTCGCAGGACTGAAAGGAACCCATGCGCACGCTTTCCCCGAAAGACAAGCTCAACATCTGCTTCGCGCACGTCGCCTACCGCATGGGCGAGCGCTTCGCGCTGCGCGACACGGGGCTGAACTGGTTCGAGTTGCGCTCGCTGGACGAGTTGCAGGCGCGCATCGCGGAGGTCGACGTGCTGCTCTGCTCGGGGCTGTGGCGCAATGAGCTGATTCCGCTCGCGCCGCGGCTCGCGCTGATCCAGTCGATCAGCGCGGGGACGGATCAGTATTCGCGCGAGGCGCTGGGGGCTGCGGGGATCCGCGTCGCCAGCGCGCAGGGGGCGAACGAGCGCGCGGTGGCGGAACACGCGATCGCCCTGATTCTGGCGCTGGCGCGGAAACTGCCGGAGGCGCGCGACAACCAGTCGGCGAAGATCTGGCGCGGCATGATCGGCGAGATTGCGCGGCGCGAGGACGAGCTCGGCGGGAAGACGCTGGTGATCGTTGGGCTGGGGCGGATCGGTGCGCGCCTCGCGCAGCTCGCCAGGGCGTTCGACATGAAGGTCGTCGGGGTCCGACGGGATGTGTCGCGCGGTGGCGGGGCGGCGGACCGGGTGGTCGGCGAGGCGGCGCTGCTCGGCGTCTTGCCGGAGGCGGACTTCGTCGCGCTGACCTGCCCGCTCACGCCTGCGACGGAGAACCTGATCGACGCGAAGGCGCTTGCGGCGATGAAGCCTTCGGCGTATCTGGTGAATGTCGCGCGCGGCAAGGTGGTCGACGAGCCTGCGCTCGTCGCGGCGCTCGGGCGGGGCGCTCTTGCCGGCGCGGCGCTCGACTGCGTGTGGCAGGAGCCGCTTGCGGCGGATTCGGTCTTGTGGGGTTTGCCCAATGTGCTGGTCACGCCGCATACCGCGGGGGAGACGCAGCGCTATGAGGACAACGTGATCGATCTGTTGCTGGAGAACCTCGATCGGCTTTGGCGGGGAGAAAGCGTCTTGAAGAACCAGTTCGTGTGAGGTTACTCACTCCCCCTGTACGAATCCTATCTTGCGCTTCGGCGCGGGCGGCGGCGCCATGAGCTCGCGGATTGCGTCGAACACGACCTTGAACTGACGGTCGTACCTCGATTCCAGGTCGTCGAGCCGGCGCGCGAGCTCATGGTTGTGGCTCATCAGTCCACGCAGGCGCACGAAGGCCCGCATGATCTCCACGTTGACCTGCACTGCCCGCTCGGTCTTGAGTACGGAAGAGAGCATGGCCACGCCCTGCTCGGTGAAAGCATGGGCCGCGCTACGCCGCCCTCCCCATGTCCGCAACACGAATCTTGAGGTCACAATTTGTGACCTCAAGTTTGCAACTTCTTGTTCAGTAAGCGGAAACATGAAATCCGACGGAAAGCGGGCAGGGTTCCGCTTCACCGCCTGGACGAGCGCCTTGGTGGAAACGCCGTAGAGCTCCGCGAGGTCTGCGTCCAACATGATCCTGTGCCCGCGGACGGAATGGATGCGGTCGGCGAGGGGCGTTGCGGGTGCAGTCGTTCGCATTCCCGATCAACGCTGCGCGCTCGCCGTGCGTTGACGCATCGCGCGCGTTCTGGCAAACCTGTCCGCCTATGTCTCTCAAACGCTCCAAAGGTCCTTCCGGGACTTTAGTCGTCCTCGAGCATGTCTCGCGGATTCTGAAGGGAAATCCTCTCGGGGATCCGCACGTGAGGAAGGTCGGCGTGTGGCTGCCGCCGCAGTACGACGGCTCGGGGGGGAAGCGGTTTCCGGTTCTGTACGACCTGGTGGGTTTTACGGGTTCCGGTTTGGCGCACACCAACTGGAAGCCCTTCAGCGACAACGTGCCGGAGCGCGCGGCGCGGCTGATCCACGAGAAGAAGATGGGGCCGTGCGTCATCGTGTTTCCGGATTGCTTCACGGCTTTAGGCGGTAACCAGTACGTCAATTCCTCCGCGATCGGTAACTACGCGGATTACCTGACCCGGGAAATCATTCCCTTCGTCGACGGGCAGTTCCGTACGTTGGCTTCGCGCGAGCGCCGCGGCTGCTTCGGCAAGTCGTCCGGCGGGTACGGGTCGATCATCCACGGCATGAAGTACACGAAGTATTGGGGCGCGGTCGCCGATCATTCGGGGGACGCCTACTTTGATTTTGTGTACTGGCACGACTGGCCGAATACCTTGAACGAGCTTGCGAAGTACCGCGTGCCCAAGCGGCGGGCCGGGGTTTACGACGCCTTGCGCGAGGCGCGGAGGAAGGGGTTGGCGCAGGGGAAGGACGACGGGCGGATCAAGCGGTTTCTGTCTTCTGTGTGGAAGAGGGACAAGCTCTCGGGGAAGGAAGTCATGTGCATCATGAATCTGTGCATGGCGGCGACCTATGACCCTGATCCGCGGGCGCCGCTCGGGTTTCGGATTCCTTTTAATGCCGAGACTGGGGAGTTGATTGGGGAGCGGTGGCGGAAGTGGCGGCAGCACGATCCGATAAATCTCGTTGCGAGATATCGGAAAAATCTGAAGTTGCTGCGAGGGGTCTACATCGATTGCGGGTGGCGGGATCAGTATCACATTCAGTATGGGTCACGTATTTTGTCGCGGAGGCTGGCGGAGGCCGGGGTGAGGCATCGGTATGAAGAGTTCGATGACGATCACTCGGATATCGACTATCGGATGGATGTGAGTCTGCCGTTTCTATATCGGGCGCTGCGTTAACACCGACCGTAGCTGCGATGAGCACGAGCAGTCGCGATGGTCTGCAATCGGCCAGGAGCGGTCACAGCACGAGCGAAGAAATCCGTCGAAGCGCGGTATCTCTGAGCCGAGCAATTTCTCGTGTCACCGGAGTACCAGCGTACTTGTGCTTTTATGCGCCCGTTTGTTCTGAGGGTTTCTGAGGTTCCGGGGTTACTTCTGGGGGTTCGGTAAACGGCGGGATTGGCTTGAATTCAAATCCGCACGATTTTTCTGCGGAGAGAATTACCAAACTATTGTATCGACGACGCAAAGCCTCGACCTCAACTTGGTCAGCTTGGCTAAAGTCCATAAAGAAAAGCGGCACAATCAAGAAGAAGCCGGTTACACCAAGAGCCACATTCTTTCCGGTCTTGTCAGCATCCGGCAATTTCCTTTGTATATCGCTTTCTGTGTTAGCGATTTCTGCCCTCAGTGCATTGCATGACTTCTTATCGTCGCCATACTGATACGCCGACACAGGATTCGGTGTTCGTCCCGCGCATCCATACGCACTCAAACATAGGGCTAACGCAATGGCCAACGCTTTCTTCATTGACCTTCCCCTTTCTTTCCGACGTTAAGAGCGTTTCGGCTATCAGGATCTGTCTGCGCAGATCTTGGCCTATGGCACCCTGCATTCGGCCCGAAACCTCCAGACAAATTTACGCTTTTCGCTGACCAATTGGGGGAATTCGGCAGGGTCGGGGAGCGACCTATTCACACTGTCCGACCGTCTACTTAGGGCCGGTAGGACCCCCTCGGAGGCGACCCCTACCGGCCAGGAGCGGACTTTCAACTCGCGCGATGTTTGCCGGCGCCCCGGAATCAATCCTAGCGTCCGCGAAGGTCGCTAGCGCCAGTTAGGTCGCTACGCCGGCCTCTTAGCCACTTTCAACCTGCGATTGCGAAAAGTACGGCCTTGCTTTGGGAGTCAAGAGGAAAACAACGCCGATTACAAGCGCCGCGTGCGCGATCAACATCACATAGCCAAAGGTACTCAGAGCGCTGAGCTCATTCACGAGTCGCAGTGCCCCCAGCAGTGAGCCTATACCGAAGAACGCCAGTACCCATCGAGCCCAGCTTCGGCCTTGCCAGGCCACGACACAGACCAGCAAAATTGCGACGAGTCGGAGCAGTGTCAGCAAGCGATCGCTCGTACCAAACGCAATGTATGGTCCAAGAGTCGCCACAGCGCTGCTGGCAACCATGATGAGCGCGCCCCTAACAAATCGGCGCTGACTGAGATTCGCTAGAACCATCTCGGCAACGTCGGCGGATTAACCATGTTAAGTCGGAAGTCTCGTCGTATATCACGCCGGCTGGGCGGCGCCAATCCCACAAATTCAACAACTCAAGGCCGGCAGGCTGGAGCAAAACCGGGCCCTCGCACGAGCGTCCGCTAAGGGTCGATAGCGCCCGTTGGGCTTTCCCAAAAGCGGACGCTCCAACGCCGGAAGAAAACGTGAGGAAAACGTGACGCAGCCGACGTGCCGTGACGTGTTTTGGCGAGTGCGGGCGGGCCAAATATCAAGAACTTGCGAAACCATCTTCCGCCTTCGATCCGGTGGTCGGCACCTCGGATGCCGTGAGGCGTTCGGCCAAGTAAAGCGCTATCTCGCAGGACTCATCTGCCAGCGCTCAACACCTTCGCCGCCCAATTCGCCCACCCAAGCAGCGCTCGGTCCCCGTCGAAGGGTCCGACGAGCTGCACCCCAAGCGGCAGCCCATGCGCCCCTTTGCCGTACGGCACGGTGACGCAGGGAACACCGAGCAAGGTCCACGCGCGGTTGAATACCGGGTCGCCGGTGCTCTCGTGAGACCGAGGCGCTTCGCTCGTCGCGCTGGGCGTAAGCAGGAAATCGACTTCGCGCATTCTGTCCGCCAGAGCGCGGCGGCACTGGCGCGCGCTCTCGCGCACGGCGTCGTAGTCGGCGCGCGTGATCTGCCACGCCGAGTCGAGGCGCGGCTTGAGGGTCGTGCTGATCTGCTCGGGATGGTTGTCGTACTCCCACGCGAGCGCCCGCACGCTTTCGTAGCCCATGATGATCCCGTGGCGGTCGAAGAGCTGGTCGCTGCCAGAAGGCAGCTCGAAGTCACTCACCGTGGCGCCGGCCTTCGCGAGAAGCTGGGCAGCCTGCTCGAGGTTTGCTTGGGTCGCGGCGTCTGCGTCCTGCCAGCGCGGGGTGCGGCACATACCGATGCGCGGCTTGCCGGGAAAAGCAGCGAAGTCCGGAACGGGACGGCCGGACAGGACTTCGAGCGCGAGCGCTAGGTCTTCCACGCTTCTCGAAAAGATGCCGATGGTGTCGAGCGATTCGGCGACGAACTTGGTTCCCTGGCGGTTGATGCTGCCGAAGCTGGGCTTGATCGCGAACGTGCCACAGTAGGCCGCGGGGCGGATGACGGAGCCGCCGGTCTGTGTTCCCAACGCCAGCGGCACCATGCAATCGGCCACCGCGGCCGCGGAGCCGCTGGAGGAGCCGCCCGGAGTGTGCGCGGGGTCGTGCGGGTTGCGCGTCGGCGAGGGATGGTTGTTGGCGAATTCGGTGGTCACCGTTTTGCCGAGGATCAGGCAGCCTGCGCGGCGCAGGAGCGCGACGCAGGCGGCATCGGCCCGCGGACGGTGGTCGCGGTAGATCGGCGAGCCGTACTCGGTCGGCAGGTTCTCGGTGTCGATGATGTCCTTGATGCCGAAAGGCACGCCGTGCAGGCGGCTGCGGCGCGGCATGCGATCGAGCGCGCGCGCCTCGGCGAGCGTGTGCCTGGCGTGGATGAACGCCCAGGCCCGCACCGCGTCGTCGCGCTCGGCGATGCGCTCGAGGCAGGCCGCAGCGAGCGCTTCGGCGGTGAGCGCGCGCGATTCGATCAGCCGCGCGGCCTCGGCCGCGGAAAGCGTGTTCAATGGTTTTTGCATGGGCGAAGCGTATAACGGTATAGCGCGCGAGGCGCGCCTGCTACAATGCGCCCACGCAGTGAGTCCCGACCCAAGCTGGCCGCGGCCAGCTTTTTTATTTCTGGAATCCCAAAGTGATCGTCGCCTCCGGCATCGCCATGCAGTACGGGGCCAAGCCCCTGTTCTCCGACGTCAACGTCAAGTTCGGCGGCGGCAACCGCTACGGCCTGATCGGCGCGAACGGCTGCGGAAAATCCACTTTCATGAAGATCCTCGGCGGCGAGCTGGACCCCACCGCGGGCTCGATTGCGATCGACGCGAACGAGCGCGTCGGCAGGCTCAGACAGGACCAGTTCGCCTACGAGCAGGACCGCGTGCTAGACGTGGTGATGATGGGTCACCAGGAAATGTGGCAGGCGATGCAGGAACGCGACGCGATCTACGCCGACGAGAACGCGGGCGAAGACGACTACCTGCGCGCCGCGGACCTGGAGCACAAATACGCGGAGTACGGCGGCTACACCGCCGAAGCGCGCGCGGGCGAGCTGCTCCTCGGCCTCGGCGTGCCGGGCGCGCAGCACGACGGGCCGATGAGCGCGGTCGCCCCGGGCTGGAAGCTGCGCGTGCTGCTCGCGCAGGCGCTGTTCGGCGACCCGGACATCCTGCTGCTCGACGAGCCGACCAACAACCTCGACATCAACAGCATCCGCTGGCTCGAGGACGTGCTGAACAAACGCACCAGCACGATGGTGATCATCTCGCACGACCGGCACTTCCTGTCCAGCGTGTGCACGCACATGGCGGACGTGGACTACGGCGCGATCAAGGTCTACCCCGGCAACTACGACGACTACATGGAAGCCTCGACGCTCGCCAGGCAACAGCTGGACAAGGACAACGCCAAGGCCAAGGACCGCATCGCCGACCTGGAGGAGTTCGTGCGCCGCTTCCGCGCGCACAAGGCGAAGGCGCGCCAGGCGACGTCGCGCATGAAGCAGATCGAAAAGCTCAAGGTCGAGGACGTAAAGCCCTCGAGCCGGCAGTACCCCTATATCCGGTTCCTCGTCGACCCGAAGGAAAAGCTCCATCGCCTCGCGCTGGAAGCCAGGGGCCTCGCCAAGGGCTACGACAAGGGCAAGCCGCTGTTCAAGAACCTCGACCTCACGATCGAGGCGGGCGAGAAAGTCGCGATCATCGGCCCGAACGGCGTCGGCAAGACCACGCTCCTTCGCTGCCTCGAAGGCAGCCTCGCGCCCGACGCCGGCACTGTGAAGTGGGCCGAGAAGGCCAACCGCGGCTACTGGCCGCAGGACCCGGCGGACGAATTCAAGGCTGACGAGTCGCTCGCCGACTGGATGGGCCGCTGGCGCAGAAAAGACAAGGCGCAGGACGAGCTGATCGTGCGCGCAACGCTCGGCCAGCTGCTGTTCTCCGGCGACGACCAGAAAAAGCCGCTGCAGGTGATCTCCGGCGGGGAAGGGCAGCGGATGCTCATCGGCAGGCTGATCCTCGGCATGCCGAACGTGATGCTGCTCGACGAGCCCACCAACCACCTCGACATGGAATCGATCGAGTCGCTGAACGGCGCGCTCGAGCGCTACAGCGGGACGCTGATCTTCGTCTCGCACGACCGCGAGTTCGTCTCCTCGCTCGCCACGCGCATCATCGAGCTCAAGCCCGGCGGCGAAGTGGTCGACTTCAAGGGCGGCTACGAGGAATTCCTCGAGCGCGAAAGCCGCGCGCTCGAAGCCGCCTAGCGACGACCCGCGGGCGCGACGACCCGCGCCTGCAGCCGGTAGAACGGCGGCGGCGCCGCGGGCGCGGGGACTTTGACGCGCGCCGGGCGCTTGCGCAGCCAGGGTCGCACGGCCCGCCAGAATGCCTTGCCGTTCCACGCAGTCCCGCCATAGAGCGCCGCATCCAGCGCTTCAAGCTGCGCGCGCGCGGCCGCATCCCAGTCGGCGCCGATCCGCTGCGGCAGCCGCGCCTGCAATCCCACGGCCCTGGCCCAGTCGAGGAGCGCGTCGCGCGCGGCGCGCGGCTCGTTGCGCCGGCAGGCGGCGCGCAGCCGCTGCCGCGCCGCGCGCCGCAGGCGCGTTCTCAGCTGCCACCACAGCCCCCAGGCCACGAGCAACACGATGCACGCCAGCAACCAGCGCAGCACGGCCGGCGCCGAGACCGTCGCCGGCGCGGACTGCACCACGGCGGCAGGCGCGATCGCCGCGTGCAGCTGCAGGCTGCGGCCCGCGAGGCTCGCGGTGCGCGGCGCGTCCGTGCCGATGTCCCACCAGTGCACGCTGATCGCAGGCAGCGCCACCTCGGCCGCGGCGATCGGCATCAGCACGATGCGCTGCACCCGGGTGCCAATCATTCCCTCGGCGCTGTACTCGGTCGCGAGCTCGGGCTGGTCGTGGTGCACCTTGAGCGCCGGTTGCGCGGCCATCTCGAGCCGCGGCAGTCGCTCCGCCGCGATGCCTTCGGCGCGCAGCACGAGCGTGCGCGTCACCGGCGTGCCCTCGGACAGCGCGTCGAGGTCGCGCGACCACGACTCCTCGAGCGTCAGGCGTCGCGCCGGCAGCCAGGGCTCGCCGGCCGCGGCCGGAATCGGCAGCACCTCGAGCACGCGCTGCGGACCGCTCACCTTCCGGGGCGCGATCGGCATGGTGCGACCGAACACCTCGGCGTAGCGCAGCGTGCCCTCGAATTCGGCTCCCGGCACGACGAGGCGCCCGGCGCTGCGCGGCACGATGACGTAGCTGCGCTCGAGCACCTCGTAGAGCACGCCCGCGCGCTCGATTCGGGTGATGTCGATCGGCCCGAGCAGCGAGATGTCCGCGGCGTCGCCGAGCGCGGGCGGACGCAGCTCGCCGCGCGTGACGCCCGGCGCGCGCAGCAGCCGCAGCCGCAGGCGCGCCTCGCCGCCGACGTAGACCTGCGCGGGCATGAGCTCGGCCTCGATGACGAGGTCCGCCGGCGCGGCGCGCGCGCTCACCGCACAAGCACAAAACCCGCTAACGGTGAACGCCGCGGCGAGCGCGATTGCCTTCGACCCGCTGCGCGCGCCGCTCACCAGCGCGCCCCGGTGTCGTAGTTCCAGTTGCCGCGCAGCCTGAGCTGCCAGGCGAAGCGGTTGGCGAGCAGCGAGCCGGGGTCGTCCGGGATCCTGGCGAGCAGCCCTTCGAGGCGCCGCAGCTCGGCGCCATCGAGCGCATCGTCCGGCCGCGGTGCTGCGCTGTCCTGCACCTTCGGCGCGCGCGAGGGCGCGATCTCGGTGGGCGAGCGCGCCTGTCCCGGCGCGGCGCCAGATCGGGCACCGCGCTGGCCTGCCTTCGGTTTCGCGGCAGCGCCCCGGCCGCGCCCGGGCGTTCCGGTTCCCGGGGGCGCAGCGGATGACGGCGCGACGGCGCGCTGCGGGGCCGGCGCCGGCTCGCCGCCCTGCGCTTGCGCGCGCCGCTTCGCCAGCGCCTCGCGCAGCAGCGCCCGGTTGAACAGCGCGTCGCGCATCGAGGGACTGCGCTCGAGCGCGGCGCGGTAGGCGTCCAGCGCCTCCTCGAGCCGGCCTTCGAGGGCGAGCGCATTGCCGCGGTTGTAATGCGCATCGGCCGTGTCCTGCGCTGCGAACAGCAGCGCCGCGTCTGCGAAGCGTCCGCTGCGGTAGAGCAGCATCGCGCGCCAGGGTGATTCGGGCTCGAGCTTGGAGACGAGCGGCGCCTGATCGCCGAAGCCGCCCGTGGCAAACGCCGCGGCGGCCTGCTGGTCGGCGCGCAGCCATAGGTCTGGCCAGTCGAATGCCAGCGCCTGGGGCGCCGGCAGCGTGAAGTTGAGCGCCAATGCGGCAACCCCGGCGAGCCAGCCGCGGCGGAACAGCAGCGCGGCGAACGGCAGGGCGAGCAGGACGAACCATGCGCCGTCGTCCCGACGCAGCTTCGTCGCGCGCGCCGGCGATTCGCTCGCCTTGGGCACCCCGGCCCAGCGCGGCGCGGCGCCCGGGAAGCGCGGCACGCCATTGCGCGCCTCGCGCGCGTTCGCCGCGGCGAGCGCGTAGAACCGGCCGCCGCCCGCGCGCGCCAGGCGCTCGAGTGCCGCAAGCTCCGGTTTCACGACCAGGATATCGCCCCCCGCGGTGCGCGCGAATGCGCCGCTTGCCAGGCGCACCGGCCCGCCGTGCAGCGTGCCGACGCCGAGCACCGAAAGCGGGAATCCCGCCTTCGCCAGCGCACGCGCCGCCTGCAGCGTGCGCGCATCACCGGCGCTGTCGCCGACGAGGATCACGTCGCCCGCCGCGACCGCCGCGCTGCGCAGCAGCGCGCGCGCCATGTCGAGCCCGAGGTCCGGCCGGCTGCCGGCACGCGGCACGGTCGCCGTACGCAGGCTGCCGAGCAGGTGGACGAGCGCGGAGGCATCGGTCATGAGCGGCGCGACCGTGAACGCGTCGGCGCCGAACACCACCAGGCCGAGCTGCGCATCGGGGGATTCGCGCAAAATGTGGACGATCGCCGCGCGCGCGCGCTCGAGGCGGCTCGGAATCACGTCGACGGCGTCCATCGACGGCGACAGATCGAGGACCACGATGCGCGCGCTCAGATCGCGGATCAGCGGTACGGGCTGCGAGCGCCAGCTCGGTCCGGCGAGCGCCACGCAGGCGAGCACCAGCGCCGTTGCGGCAATGCCCAGCGCGCTGTGCGCGCTCGTAAATCGTCCGCCATGCGCGCTCGTGAATCGTCCGCCCGCGCGCCTGCGGCCGAGAAGATGGGGGAGCAGCGCCGGATCGACGAGCCCGCGCCAGCGCCCGCCGCCCGCCTGCGCGCGCCACCAGAGCCACATCAGCGCGAGCCCGAGCGGCAGCGCGAGAAGCCAGCCGGGGCGCAGCCATTCGAGGGATTCGCTCATGGGCGGGAATCCGCGAGGCCTGTGGCCGCTGGCGCGCGCGCCGCACGCGCGCCGGCGGCGAGCATCGCCAGCGCCAGCGCGAGCGCCAGCGCGAGCGGCCAGGCATAGAGCTCGGTCGTCGGACGCACATGACGCGCGTCGCGCGCGGCCGGCTCGTAGCGCTCGAGCGCCGCGAAGATGCGCGGCAGCGCTGCGCCCTCGCCGGCGTGGAAGTACAGGCCCCCGGTTTGCGCGGTGACGCGCTTGAGCACGGGTTCGTTCAGCCCCTCGCCGCGCTGCAGCGCCACGGCCGGGGCGGTCGAGCCGATGCCGATGGCGTAGACGCGCACGCCGTAGTGGCGCGCGAGGCGCGTCGCGTCGGGCACCGTCATGACGCCCTCGGTGCTCGAGCCGTCGGTGAGCAGGATCATGACGCGCGCGCCGCGCGGAATCGTTCGCAGCCGCGCGACGCCGAGCGCGATCGCATCGCCGAGCGCGGTGCCTTCTCCGGCGAGGCCGACGAACGCCTCGTCGACCATGCCGGCCACCGCGTTCAGGTCGAAGGTCAGCGGCGTCTGCACGTAGGCCTTCGAGCCGAACACGACGAGGCCGATGCGGTCGCCCGCCCGGCCGGCGATGAATTCCCGCGCGGTGCGGCGCAAGACCTCGAGCCCCATCGCGCCGCGCAGCACCGTGTTGCGCATGCTCGCCGACACGTCGAGCGCGAGCAGCAGGCTGCGCCCGGTCGCCGCCGCGCCGACCGGCTCGCCGATCCATTGCGGGCGGCACGCGGCCGCGACGAGCAGTGCCCAGGCGGCGAGCGCGACGAGGCGGCGCGCGCCCGGGCGCGTGCCGGCGCCGGCCTGCCAGCTGCGGGCCGCGCGAAAGAACGGCACGCGCAGCGGCGCCGCGATCGGCGCTGCAGACGGCGCGAAGCGCGCCACCAGCCAGGGCAGGACGAGCGCAGCGGCAACGAGGGGCCAGGCGAACTGCAGCATCGGCCGGTCGCTAGAGCACCGCGCGCAGCCAGCCGCGCGCCGCCCCGAGGAGCGCTGCGGCATCGACGCGCGCGCCGGGCGAGTCGTAGGGTGCGACCGTGAGCGCGCCGCGCAAGGCGGCGAAGCGACCCGGTACGCGGTCGCGCGCCTCGAGGAACGCGAGCCAATCGCCGCCGTGCAGCCCGGCCACCGCGCTCTCCGGAAAGCGGGCGAGCGCCGCGCGGCGAAGCAGCGACGAGACCTCGGCAACGGTCGCCTCCGGCGGCACGCCCGCGCGGTGGCGGCCTGCGATCGCCTCGAGCATCGCCATCAGGCGCCGGCGCCGCCGTGCTCGGCGCCACCACGGCGGCGCAATGCGGATCGAGATCACGACCAGCACCACGATCACCACGAGCATGGCCCACCAGCCCGCGGCGAGCGGCCACCACGACGGCGCCGGTGGCGGATGGACGTCGCGCAGCCGGGCGAGGAGATCGAGATCCGCGATCATCCCGCGAAGCGCTCGGCGAAGGGCCGCTCCAGCGCAGTGAACAGCGCGTCGCCGGTTTGCACGGCATGGCAGCGTGTGCCGGGCTGACCGGCGAGCTGCGCGAGCCGCGCGCGGCGCGCGGCAAGCGCACGCGCATGCGCGGCACGCACGCCGGCGGCCCCGGTGTCGAGCAGCAGATGCTCGCGGCCGTCGGTCAGCGGATAGCGCGCGGGCGGCGGCAGGCGGACTTCCATGCCATCGAGCACCCACAGCAGGACGAGGTCGCCGCGCGCGCGCAGCCTGCGCACGGCTGCGGCGAGCACCGCGTCGGGATCGGCGAAGTCGGATACGACGACGAAACGCGTGCCGATGGCGGCTTCGCCGGCCGCGCGCGCGGCGAGTCGATCGAGCGGCGTGCCGTCGGACGCGTCGTCGGCGGCGCCCGCATCCAGCGCCGCGCAGAGTGCCGGCACCGAACCCTCGGCCGCGCCGACGCGGATGATCGTGTCGCCGGCGCCCGCGACGAGCGCGCCGTAGCGATCGCCGCCCTCGGCCGCCGCCCAGCCGGCAAGCGCCGCAAGCTGCGCCGCGACGACCGACTTGAACGCGGCGCGCGTGCCGAAGCGCATCGGCGCACGCTGATCGACGATGCAATACACATCGTTGCCGCGCTCGAGATGGAAGACTTTCGTGTGCGCGCGGCCGGTGCGCGCGGTGACGCGCCAATCGATGCGCCGCACGTCGTCGCCCGGCGAGTACGGCCGCGACTCGGCATAGTCCATGCCCTGGCTGCGCGCCGCGGGCGCGCGCGGCCCGGCAGGCTGCGGCGCGTCGATCGCAAGCAGCCTGCGCATCTCCGCGCCGTAGCGCCGCAGGCCGAGCAGGGCGTCCAGCGTCGGGCGCGCGCCGCGCGGCACGTGCCGCGGCAGGCCGGCCGCGCCCGAGCGCATCACGGCACCGGCACGCGCGCGAGCAGCCGCGCGACGATTTCGTCTGCGCCGACGCCGTCGGCGCGGGCCTGATAGCTGAGCATCAGCCGGTGGCGCAGCACGTCCGGCGCGATGGCCTGGATGTCCTCGGGCGAGACGTAGCTGCGCCCGGCGAGCCAGGCGTGCGCGCGCGCGGCGCGGTCGAGCCCGAGGGTCGCACGCGGGCTCGCGCCGAGCCGCAGCAGCGGCGCGAGCGCGGCGTCGTAGGCGCCCGGGTCGCGCGTCGCCAGAACCAGCTCGACGACGTAACGATCGAGCGCGTCCGCCATGTGCAGCGCGAGCGCCGCGCGCCGCGCGGCGAACACCTGCGCCGCGGAGGCGATCGCCGCCGCCGGCGCGCGCCGCCCCGCGCCCGCGCCGGACGCGGCGCGCCGCGCCTCCTCGCGTCCGAGCTGCAGAATCGCGTGCTCGACCTCGGGCGCCGGATAGCCGACCTGCACGTGCAGCAGGAAGCGGTCGAGCTGCGCCTCGGGCAACGGATAGGTGCCATCCTGCTCGATCGGGTTCTGGGTGGCCATGACCATGAACAGCTCGGGCAGCGCGAAGCTCGCGCGGCCGACGCTGACCTGGCGCTCTTCCATCGCTTCGAGCAGCGCCGACTGGACCTTGGCGGGCGCGCGGTTGATCTCGTCGGCAAGCACGAGACTGCGAAAGACCGGTCCGTGGCGGAATTCGAACGTGCCGGTCTCGGCGCGGAAGACCTCGGTGCCCGTCAGGTCGGCCGGCAAGAGATCCGGGGTGAACTGGATGCGGTGGAAGTCCGCTTCGAGCAGCTCCGCCAGTGTCTTGACCGCGGTCGTCTTGGCGAGTCCCGGCACGCCCTCGACGAGAACGTGCCCGTCGCACAGCAGCGCGATCAGCAGCCGCTGCGTCAGCGCCTGCTGGCCGACGACGCGCTCGTCGAGCGCCGCCGTGATCGCGGCGAACACCTCGCGCGGCGGCGCCTGCGCCAGGTGGCTGGAAGAAACCGTGTCCCGCAGCATGCCGCCCCCGTGCTCCCGCGGATGCGAACAGCGGGGACGGTGACACATCCGCGTGCGGCGAACAAGTGGCGCAGCGCGACATGGCCCGGTGCGCCCTGCGAGTTCGGTACCATGCGCGCACACCCGCATGCGAACGGAGGCATGACCGCCATGATCGAGACCTGCCACCTCTTCACCCTTACGGCCGACGTCCCGAAGATCGTCGAGCTCGGCGCCACGCCGAACGGCGCGCGCCGCATCGCCACGGTCACCGGCGGCAGCTTCAAGGGCGAGCGCCTCAGCGGCTCGATCCAGCCGACCCCGGGGGGCGACTGGCTGCTCGCGCGCCCCGACGGCGCGACGATCCTCGACGTGCGCGTGACGCTCGAAACCGACGACCAGCAGCTGATCTACATGCGCTACCGGGGGATCCGCCACGGACCGGCGGAGGTGATGGCGCGCCTGGCCAAGGGCGAGGCGGTCGACCCGTCGAGCTACTACTTCCGCACGACGCCGGTGTTCGAGACCGCTGCGAAGAAATACGACTGGCTGAACCGCATCGTGTCGGTGGCAAGCGGCCGGCGCGAGGCGAGCGGGCCGGTCTACGAGGTGTACGAGGTGCTCTGAGCGGCACGCACCCCACGCTCCGCATGAAGTTCATCATCGCCGCGCTCGTGATCGGCGCGCTGGTCGGCATGCTCCTGCTGCGCCGTCGCAGCGCGGAGCGCCTCGCCTTCGAGCCGCTCGACGTCTCGGCCCGCAAGCGCCTCTCGATTGCGGAGTTCTACCGTGCGTACTACGCCGAGGCGGGACTGAGCGAGGCGTCGATTCCCGACATCCGCGCGGTCCTCGACGCGGTTGCCAAAGCCAGCAATCTTGCCGCCGGCAAGCTCGAGCCGACCGACGAGCTTGGCGCGATCGCGGCGGCGAACGGCCTGAGCCGCGCGTTTCTCGTTGCCCAGCTCGGCAACCTGTTTCCCGAAGCCCAGGCCGAGATGATGCGCAAGACGGCCGCCGGGGATCTCAGCAAGCTGCACCACCTGATCGTGCTGGTGGTGAACGCGCGGGCGCGCGCGCGAAATCGAAATCGGTAGACTGAGGCACCGCGCGGCCGCCTTGCCTGGAGCGCCTGATGACCGACAAGCCCTCTCTCGCCGAACTCCTCGTCCAAAGCGGCGACCTGCCGTGGCGGGCGAAATCGCTCAAAGGCGTGCACGAGAAGATGCTCTGGCGCGACGAGGCGAGCGGCGCGTCGATCGCCCTGATCCGGTTCGACAAGGGGGCCGGCATTCCGGCACCCCATTCGCACGCGTCGAACCAGTTCATGTATTGCCTGGAGGGCAGGTACGAGTACACGGCCACCAAGACGGTGCTCACGCCGGGCTGCTTCTATGCCAACCCCAAGGGCAACGTGCATGGCCCGACGCTCGCCCACGAGGACAGCGTGGTGCTCGAAATCTACGACGGACCGCACTATCCGGTGAAGCCGGACTGGTACACGGACCCGCGCGACGCGCACTAAGCGACGCGTCTCTCGTTTGCCGATGCGATCTGCAGAAACCGAGTCGCGCGCGCCGGAAAGGCTTCCCTGGCAGGTGACCGAGCGCCGGCTCGGACGCGGGCTGCTGCGATGCTTCTGTGGCGTGCTGTCATGCGGCGCGGCAGCGCTGTTCGCCGCGCCGCTGTGGTTCGGCGTGCCGGCGCAGGCGAGCGCGCCCGCGGCGCTGCCGCTCGCGCTTGCCGCGGCCGGGCTTGCCCTGCTCGTCTGGGGGCTTGATGCGCTGGTCGATCGCAGGCAGCTCACGCTCGAGCGCGACGGCGTGAGCTTCGAGCGGCGCCGCCTGCGCGGCACGCTTGCCTGGAGCGAGCCGCTCGAGGCCTATCGCGGCCTGCTCGCAACGACCGAAGGCGCCGGCGGCGCGATCCGCTATGCGATCGCGCTGAAGCACGCCAAGGATGCCGCGCGCGACGCGGTGCTTCACCGTGCGCCGAGCCCCGCCGGGCAGCGCGCCCGGCTTGCCGGCTTCGCGCGGCTGCTCGGCCTGCCGGTGCTGAGCGCCGGCGCGCAAGGTCTGGAAGTACGCAGCGCCGCCGATATCGGCAAGCCGCTGTCGGTGCTCGTCGCCGAGGGCAAGCTGAAACGGCCTGCGGCGCCCGCTGCGCCCCTGACCTCCGGACCGGTGCGCTCGCTGCCGCGCGCCGATGGCTATGCCTTCCGGCGCTGGCGGGGTCGCGGGGCGATCGCCGCAGGCCTGCTCGGCATCGCAGCCGGCGGCGTTATGCTCGCCGCGCTCGGCGGCATCGATGCCGCGGGCGCCAGCCTGCAAAGCCTCTTCGCGGCTTACGGGCGGCTGATCGTGCTGCCGCTCGGCGTTTTCGCGCTGCTGCTCGGCGCGCGGCTCGGCGAGACGCTCGAAGTCGATCCGACCGGCCTGCGTGCGCGCATCGTCATCGGACAGGGCGCGCTGCGCGAGACCGTGCTGGCCGCCGACGCGATCGACACGGTACGCGTCGATCCGGGGTACGGCGTTCACGTCGTATCCGACGAGGGCGCGATCCGTTTCGCGGTCGGCGCGCCCGAGCCGGCGCTGCGCACGGTCGTCGACGCGGTGATCGCAACGCTCGCGCGCGGCACCGCCGCGGTAGGATCGACGCAGATCGCGCGCCTGCGCAAGTTCGCGGCCGCCGCGTTTGCCACCGGCCTCGGGCCCGACCAGGTGCACGTCAAGCTCTCCGAGCTTGGCGCACCGGTCGAGGATGTCGATGCCTGCCTGCGTGAGATCGCCGAGGACCGCAGCGCACCGCACGCCGGTCTGATGCGCGCCTATCTCAAGATGGCCCAGCCTGCGGCCGCGCGCGCGGCGGCGGGGGTGGTCGTCACGCCGCCGATCATTCCGCCCGGCGCGCCGCGTCCGGCGCCGCGCGCGAGCGGCTTGCGCAATCCGCGTGCCGCGGCGGCGCTCCTCTTCGGGCTCGTCTTTCTGGCCTGGTTCGTGGCGCCGCTCGTCGAGCGCGGCACGCGTGCCGTCACGCCCTGGGTGCCGCGTCCGGTGCTCGCCTGGCTGCACGACGCGACGCGGGTGGCCGGGGAGGCGGACTACGCCACCGCCGAGCGGATCGTGCAGGGCTACGCCGGCTACCAGGTCCCGGCCGCGCAGGGCACGCGGCGCATTCTGTTCGGCGCCGAGCGCGTCCACGCCAAAGCGCAGGGCCGGCATCTGCGTGTGACGGTGGAAAACCTGCGCCTGGAGAAAAAGGGCGACGTGCCGCGCGCGGACTACGCCGCGGTGGGCATCGTCGTCGCGCCGGTCGACGCGCGGCGCCACGACCAGTGGGTGCCGGCATACGATTTCAACGTTCGCGGCACGCTGTCCGAGGATGCGCCGGTCGTCACGATCGCCGAGCACACGTTCGTCGTACCGACGATGGCGGACGCCTGCGCCGGGGGTTGCCAGGCGCGGCTGCTCCTGCAGGTGCGCATCGGCGCCGATGAACCGTTCACCGAGAATTCGCCGATCTTCCGGCTCGACGGCGGTTAGCCGCGGCTGGATGCCCCAAGCCGGTGCGACGACTGGCGTCGCTTGCGGTCTGGGTCCTGTCGCAAGGGGACTTGAAAATCCGCCGAAACACTGCGATCCTCCCGTGTCCGATTCGACGCCCCTGCAGCCCAGCCTCAGCTGAATGTTGTCGGCGCCCGCCAGCCGGTGCCGGATCATCACGCCCGACGAGGAGAACCAGAATGCGATTCGACAAACGCAAGCGGGCTGCCGCAGCGGCGCTCGCGGCCGCCGCAGTGCTGCTCGCGCCGGGCGCGTCCGCCGCGGGCCTCGACGGCTCGCGCAACATGGTCTGCGCGACGGTCAATGTGGTTGCTTGCGGCGACGGGCCGAGCTGCTTTCAGGGGATGGCGAGGACCTTCGAGCTGCCGGAGTTCATGTTCGTCGACATGAAGGCGAAGGTGGTGCGCGCGACCGCCGAAAGCCCGTTCAAGGACGTCGATTCGCCGATCAAGAGCGCCGAGACCACCCGCAGCCAGTTCATCCTGCAGGGCATCGAGAATGGCCACGGCTGGAGCATGTCGATCGACCGCGCGAGCGGCAGGATGGTGGCAACCCTGTCCGGCGAGCTGGTTAGCTACATGATCTTCGGCGCCTGTACCGCACAGTGAAAAGGAGCGACCCGATGCCCAAGACCATTCGACGCATCCGCAGCGCGGCGCTCGTTGCCCTGTGCGCGGGAGCGATGGCGTTCAGCCTCGCGGCGCAGGCCAGCGACGCGGGCTGGTTCCTCGGCGGCGTGCTCGCCACCAAGCTCGCCGGCGCGATCAAGCAGAGCGTGCACGCACAGGAGCAGCAGGCACAGGCGATGCAGCAGGCGAACCAGATGCGTGCGGTGCCGCCGCCGCCTCCGCCCCCGCAACTGCCGCAGTACAAGACGCCGCAGCAGAAGCTGAACGAGCTGGACGCGCTCGCCGCCGGGGGCTACATCACGCCTGCGGAGTACAAGGCGCGACGCAAGGCGATTCTCGACAGCCTGTAATCCGGCTGCTGGTCGCCCAAGGTCAGTTGAACTGTCCTGCAGAACGGCTGTCATAGCCAGCGCGTTCTGATTGAAATCTGAAAAGGAGAAGACAACGTGTACGTGATTCGCAAGTTTGTTCTGGCCCTGCTGGGCGTCGCATTCCTTGCGTCGGGCCAGGCCGCGTTCGCTCAGACCGGAAAGCCGAGCGGAACGATCGTCATCGACGAAACGCAGGTGGCGCTGCTGATCGGCGGCAGCTCGGGCGGCGGGGTCCTGAAATTCGGCGGCAAGTCCTACAAGTTCAAGACCGAGGGCGTGAAGGTCGGCAGCGTCGGCGTGCAGAAGGTGCGCCTCGACGGGGAGGTCTACAACCTGAAGAAAATCGGCGACTTCGCCGGCTACTATTCGGCAGCGGAGGCGGGGGCCACGCTGGTCAAGGGCCTCGACGGCTTCTGGCTGTCGAACGAAAAGGGCGTCAAGATCCGCTTCAAGGGCAAGTCCGAGGGCGCGGCGCTCAACCTCGGATTTTCGGCGCTGAAGTTCACCATGCAGTAACCGGCCCGCGCAGGGCAGGACGGGACGGCCTGCCTGCGCCGTCCCGGGCTTGCGGCGCCCGCGCCGGACGCGCGTCGCGCCGCATTCCGGCGTAAAGTGGCGGACTCACGGAGCTGCACGGTCTGGCACATGCAGGGCATTACGCTGTCTCCAGGTTTGATCGCACTGATTCTGTACGTCGTTTCGGCGATGTACGTGCACTATCGCGGCCGGGTGCGCCACCGGTTCAGCCGGCAGATGCTGGAGCACTCGACGCTGCTCGCGCCGGTCAACTGCGTGATGTACCTGTTTTCCGCGGTACCGAACCGGCCGTTCATCGACCCGCGCACGATTCCCAACCTGTCGGTGTTGCGCGACAACTGGGAGATGATCCGCGACGAGGGCCTGCAGCTCTACGACGCCGGCCACGTCAAGCGCTCCGACAAGCTCGACGACATCGGCTTCAATTCCTTTTTCAAGACCGGCTGGAAGCGCTTTTACCTGCGCTGGTACCAGGGCGACCTGCCTTCGGCACAGAAGCTGTGTCCCAAGACGCTCGCGCTGCTCGATCGCTGCCCGAACATCAAGGCGGCGATGTTCGTCATGCTGCCGAAGGGCAGCAAGCTCGGCAGCCATCGCGACCCCTACGCCGGATCGCTGCGCTACCACCTCGGGCTGCGCACGCCGAATTCCGACAGCTGCTTCATCGATGTCGACGGCGAGCGCTATGCCTGGCGCGACGGCGAGGACGTGGTGTTCGACGAGACCTTCATCCACACCGCGCACAACCAGTCCGACGTCGATCGCCTGATCCTGTTCTGCGACGTCGAGCGCCCGATGAACAACCCGCTTGCGCGCTGGTTCAACCGCGCGTTCGGCCGCGTCGCGGTCGCGGCGGCGGCGGCCAAGAACATGGAAGGCGACCAGGTCGGCGCGCTGAACAAGGCGTTCCACGGCCTTTACCAGTTCCGCCTGCTCGGCAAGAAGCTCAAGGCCTATAACCGGACGCTCTACTACGCCGCCAAGTACGCCCTGTTCGCCGGGCTGATCTACCTGCTGTTCTTCTAGCCGGCGCGGCTAGAGCGCCTCGAAGAACTGCTCCATCTTCCTGCGCTGCGCGGCGTCGGGCAGGCGCCCGCGCGCCGCGCCGAGATTGTCGGTGACGTGCGCGGGCCGGCGGGTGCCGGGGATCGCGACGGTCACCGCGGGGTGGCCGATCACGTACTTGAGGAAGAACTGCGCCCAGCTCGCGCAGTCGAACTCGGCGGCCCAGGGCGGCAGCGGCTTGCCGCGCACGGCGGAAAACAGGCGCGCGCGGCCGAAGGGCAGATTGACGAGCACCGCCGCGCCGCGCTCGTGTGCGAGCGGCAGGATGCGCTCGGCCGCGCTGCGGTTGTCGATCGAGTAATCGACCTGGACGAAATCGAGCGTCTCGCGTTTTATGATGTCTTCCATCTCGTCGTACTGCGCATCCCGCGAGGTGGTGATGCCGACGTAGCGATAGCGCCCGGCCTTCTTGCCTTCGCGCATGGTGGCGAGCTGGGTCGCCGTGTCCGAGAGGTTGTGCACCTGGATCAGATCGATGCGATCGGTCTGCAGGCGCTTGAACGAGTCGTTCATTTCCTCGATTCCCGATTCGCGACCGCTGGCGTAGACCTTGGTCGCGAGAAACAGCTGCTTGCGGATGCCGAGACCGGCGATCAGCTGGCCGAGCACGACTTCCGACGATCCGTACATCGGCGCGGTGTCGATCAGCTTGCCACCCATGGCGGCGAAGGCCTTGAGCGTCTCGCGCAGCGGCGCGATCTCGGCCGCGGCGCCGGTGCGGTAGCGGTTGGTGCCGATGCCGACGACCGGCAAGCGCTCGCCGCTCGAAGGAATCGGACGCGCGAGAAGCTCGCTTGCGCCGTGCACGCCGCCGGCGAGCGCGCTTGCCGCTGCGCCCGCGCCGAGCTTGAGGACATCGCGCCGGGTCATGGTCATGCCTGGACTCCTTGTTCCTGGGTCGATTGTTGAGCCTTCGCCGCCCTGTCCTGACGCCGTCCGAGCCAGAGCGCGATCAGCGCCCAGAGCGCCGCGAGCGGCGCCGCGGCAAGCGCAATCGCGCCGATCGACAGGCCGAGCGCTTTCAGGCCGGTGAAGATCCAGCCGCTCGCCAGGTCGCCGCCGCGGTAGATCGCGGTGTCGAGAAAGGCCTTGGACTTGTACTTCTCCTCGCGCCCGAGCACCGTGTACAGCACCTCGCGCGTCGGTTTCGCCAAGCCGTAGCGTAGCGCGCGGTAGGCGACCTGGAGCGCGATGAGCGCCGAGAGCTGCGGCGTCGTGCCGAGCCAGAGAAAGCCCAGGCCCGTGACCACCGGCAGCGCGGCGAGCGTCGCACCGACGCCGAGCCAGCGGATGACCCGCGCCGCGAGCCAGATCTGCAGCACGATGGTGAACGCGTTCGACCACAGGTCGATCGACGCGAACAGCGCCGTGCGTGCGGCGCGGTCGGCGAGCGCGGCGCGAATCAGGTCGGCCTGCATGAAATAGAGCGCGGTCGACGCGTAGGTCATCAGCAGGATGTAGCCTGCGATGCCCAGCAGGTAGGGCGAGCGGAACACCATCGCCATGCCGCTCCAGGCGCTGCCCGCGAGCGGGCGGTTCTCGGCGCGCACGGGGTCCGCAGGGTCCACATTGCCGCCGAAGCGGCGGTGCAGCACGCGCGCGCAGGCGCAGGCGGCCTCGAGCGGCAGGCAGGCGACGACGAGCAGGCTGAACGGCGGCAGCGTCTGCGCGAGCGCCGCGGTGAGCGCGCTGCCCGCGATCGCGCCCAGCGAGCTGCCCACGGCGATGAAGCCGAACAGCCGCCGGCCCTGCGCGTTGCCGAAGCAATCCACCATGAAGCCCCAGAACACGGTCACCACGAACAGCGCGAATACGCTCGCCCAGACGTAGAACAGGCGATCGATCCAGGCGCGCGCCGATTCCGGCAGCAGCACCAGCGCGGCGTAGAAGAGCAGCAGGTTGGCGATGAAGAAGCGATTGACCAGCGGCACGAACGCGCCGCGCGGCCAGCGCGAGCCGGCCCAGGAATAAAGCGGCACGACGACCAGCATGGCGACGAACACCGCAGTCCACAGGTATTGCAGGTTGCCGCGGTCGGCGGCGCTGATCTCGTCGCGCACCGCGCGCAGGATGTAATACGAAAACAGGATGCAGAAGCCGTAGGCGGTGGCCCAGGCGAGCGGCGCAACCTCGTCCTCGTGCGCGACGACGGTTTTCAGGAGCAGGCGCTTGAGCACGCGCGCACTCTACGCCCGAAGGGGCTACTGCGGCCGCTTGGCGAGCAAAAAAAACAGCGATCCGAGCGCGGCCAGAACGGCGATCAGCGTGAAGCCGGCGCGGTAGTTGCCGGTCAGGTCGGCGGCGAGGCCGGCGATCAGCGGGCCGCCGATCTGGCCGACGACGATGATCAGCGAGGACAGCCCGAGGATCATGCCGATCGCGCGCCGCCCGAAGTAGTCGGCGCGGATCGCCTGCATGAACGGGCCGCGCACCCCCCAGGCGACACCGTGCAGCACCGCGAAGGCGGCGAGCATGCCCGCGCCGGTGGCGTAGGTGAGCATCAGCAGGCCGCCCGCGTGCGACAGCATGCAGCCCGCGGCGACGAAGCGCTTGTCGTAACGGTCGCCGAGCCACCAGCCGAGCATGATGCCGCCGAGCTGCGACACGGTCACCAGGGTGATGACGAGCGCAGCCTGCTGCAGCGAGTAGCCAAGGCCTTCCTTCATGTGGGCGATCGCGTGGACGTTGACCGCGAACACGACGAGCAGCGCGAAGCCGTGGCCGAGCGAGAGCAGCCAGAAAGCCGGGGTGGCGATCGCCTCGCGTGCGCTGAATTCGCGTCGCGCGGCCGGCGCTGCAGCCCCTGATGTTGCCCCCGGCGCGGGCAGCGCCGCGGGCGGCAGGCCGTCGACCGTCTCGCCGTAATCCTCCGGACGGCGGCGAAACACCCGCGCTAGGGGAAATCCGAGCACGATGACCAGCAGCCCCGAGACGAAAGCGGTCGGCCGCCAGCCGAAGCTTTGCAGTGACCAGGCGACCACGGGCACGAAAAGCCCGCCGAAGGCGAGTCCGAGCGACAGCGCCGAGAGCGCGCGGGCGCGCTTTTTCTCGAACCAGTGGATGAGCGCGACATTGAGCGGGAAGAATCCGCACAGGCTCGAGCCGAGCGCGATTACCACGAACGCCGCGTAGAAGCCCGCGAGCGTATCGATCTGGCTGAGCAGCATGAAGCCCAGGCCGAAGGTCACGATGCCGATGCGGATCATGCCCTGCGGGCCGAAGCGGTCCATCACCCAGCCGAGCACCGGGCCGAGGAACGCGGCCTCCATCGGCTGCAGCGCGGCCGCGCCCGAGAGCGCGATCTTCGACCAGCCGCGCGCTTCGGTGAGCACCGCGAGGTAGGCACCGAAGCCCTGGTGCAGGAGGCCGGCCTGGAGAAACTGCAGCCCGCAGCCGGCCGCGACCATCCGCCAGCCGTAGAAGATTTTCATAGGAGAAACGGCAGGATAGCGCGGCCGCGGCGCGCGCGCTGCCAGGTTCGCAGGGCCGCAACGCGGCGCGCGCAGGCGACGGCAGGTGGAAAACGCCGCAGTCGCTGGCAAATTGTTTGGCCTCGCCGCGCGCCGCGTCCTATAGTATTGGCCGCATGGCTGACGAGAAAAGCAAAGTCGAAGTCGGAGCCGAGGAGGTCTACGGCCTGACCGGGCGCGGCAACCGCGAGCTGCGCGAGTCGGGCACGCGGCTTTCGGCCGCCGAGCTCGAAGTTCTGGTGCTCGTCGACGGCCGCGCGAGCGTGGCCCAGATCGAGCGCAGTGCCAAGGACCAGTCGCCGGCGCAGGTACGCGCGACGCTCGGCAAGTTCCATCTCGGTGGCTTGATCGAGCTCGCGAGCCGCCTGAAGTCCGAGTCGATTGACGCGGGCGATTTCTTCAGCGTCACGATGCCGCTCAGGATTCCGAAGGGCGCCACCGCGCAGAGCGGCAAGGAGGCGAGCGAGGGCGTGAGCTCGCTGCAGGAGAAGGGCTATTACGTGCGCATCGCCCGGCGCTCGGCCGCCGGGCACCCGCTGCCCGCAGGGCGCAAGCCGGTCATGCTGCTGATCGACGACGACGAAACCCTGGTCAAGCTGCTGCATACCGTTTTCCAGCTGGAAGGCTTTTCGCTGCGCACCGCCGGCAACCGCGCCGAGATCGTCACGGCCTTCGCCGAGCAGCCGCCCCCCGATTTCGTGCTGCTCGATGTCATGCTGCCCGACATCGACGGCTTCGAGGTGCTCGGCCGCATCCGCTCGCACCCGACCGCCAGCAAGCTGCCGGTGATCATGCTGACCGCGAAAGCAACCCGGGAGGCCGTGCTCAACGGCTTGCACCTCGGCGCCGACGGCTACGTCACCAAGCCATTCGACATCGAGGTGCTGATGAGTGCAGTGCGCACGGTGCTCGGCCCCTCGGAGTCGCGCCCCGGGCCGAAGGACGGCGGGCCGAGCCGCAGCGGCTGAAGCCTGGCCGCGGGCGTGAGCGACGCCGACGAACTTGCCGCCGCGCTCGCCGCGCTCGGCGTCGAATATCGAGCCAATCTCGCGCCGCGCCTGGACGCGCTCGAGGCGCTCGCCGCGGCGCTCGCCGGCGGGCAGGGAGATGCCGAGGACCTCCGGACGCTGCGCCGCGGCCTGCACACGATCGCCGGCTCGGCAAAGACCTTCGGCCTGCCTGCGGTGACCGATGCCGCGCGCGCGGGCGAGGCTTTCCTCGATCCCTGGCGCGATACGGTGAAGCCGCAGGGTGCGGCCGAATGGGCCGAGCTGGACAGGCTACTTGCCGCGTTGCGCGCGGCCGCGCAGTCTGCCTAAGCCTTGTCGCTGTACAGCTTCTCGTGCCGTTCCTGGCAGCGGGAGCAGCGCTGCGCGGTGAGATTCGCCGCGAGACGCGCCTCGGCGATCGCCTCGCCGCAGTCCACGCACAGGCCGTAAGCGCCCTCGGCGAGCCGTGCGCGCGCCGCGGCGAGGGCAGCGAGCTCGGCGAGGTGCAGCTCGAGGACGTCGTTTTCCACGGTGAGGCGGTCGCGCTCGAAGGCATGGTCGGCGTCGTCGCCGGCGGGCTCGATCGGCCGGCCGGCGTCTTCGAGCGCCTCGCGTCGCTCGGCGATGCGCTCGCGCAGCGCGGACTCGCGCGCTTCGATTGCGCGCAGCAGTCGCGCAAGGCGCTTTGCGCCGGGATGCGGGGCATGGTCCATCCCATTGCGACCCGCCGATGGCCGCCGAGGTTCCTCGGGATCGGGGGCGGTGCCGGCCGCCGACCGTGACCGTGCTAGGCGCGCACGAAGGCCCCGCCCATCAGCTCCTGGCCGAGGTAGTGGCGGCGGAAGCTCTCGAAATCCTTGTCGTCGGCGGCCTCGATCGCCTGCTGATCGGCGATCGAGCGCTCGGCCATCTGTGCGAAGCCTGCGGCGACCGCCGCATCGAGCGGCCGACCGAGCAGTGCCCTGCGGTGCGCCTCGGAGCGGGCGAGGACGAAATCCGGATAGGACTTCCCCGCGAAAGCCTCGATCTCGGCGAGCACGCGCGCCGAGGGCGTGCGCGCGGTATCGGCAAGCATGGCCTGCGCTTCGGCGAGCGCGGCGCGGTACGCATCCGAGCCGTGGGCGGCATCGAGCGCCGCCGCAATCGGCGCGCAGCCGGCGAGCACCTCGCCGCCCCAGTCGGCCAGACGCAGCTCCTCGCCGCGCCGCAGCAGGCGCACGTCGGGCGCGCGCCCGCGTTCGGCCGCGGTGTGCTGATTGTGCGCGAGCTCGGCGGTCTCCGCCGGCGTGTCGGGCGGGCTGTCGGCGAGCAGGCAATACAGCAGGAAGGTCTCGAGCAGGCGCATGGTCTCGACGCGGATGCCGATCGGACTGTCCGGATCGAGATCGACCAGGCGCGCCTCGACGTAGGCGACCCCGCGCTCGCCGAGCGCGTGCAGCGGGCGCTCGCCGGTCTCGATCGGCTGCTTCGGCCGGATCGTGCCGTAGAACTCGTTCTCGATCTGCAGCAGCGCGGCGCTCAGCTGCCGGTACTCGTCGCCGACCTTGATGCCGATCTTTTCGTACGGCGGATACGGCTCGGTGAGCGCGCCGTGCAGCGAGCGCGCGTAGCTCTTCAGGTCGTTGTAGCTCACCGCGAGCCGCGCCTGCGCCGCGCTCTGGTAGCCGAGCGGCCCCATGCGCAGCGTCGTGCCATAGGGCAGATAGAGCGTCCCGCCGGCGAGCGTGTCCAGCGCGTGGCGGCGTCCGGCGACGAAGCTCGCGCAGACCGCCGGCGAGGCGCCGATGAGATACAGCGGCAGCCAGGCGTGGCGGCGGAAATTGCGAATCAGCGCGAAGTAGGCGTCGTTGCGGTGCGCATCGGGCGAGCCGCCGCGCCCGTCCGCACGTTGCAGCGCCGGCCAGGCCGCCTCGGGCAGCGAGAAGTTGTAGTGGATGCCGGAGATGGTTTGCATGCGCCGGCCGTAGCGGTACGACAGGCCGCGGCGGTACACGGTCTTCGCCGTGCCGACGTTGGAATCGCCGTAGCGCCCGAGCGGAATCTCGTCCTCGGCGGGGAGCCGGCACGGCATGCTGGCGCACCACAGCTTTTCGTCGCCGATTGCGCGTACCACCACCTGGTGAATCTGCGTCAGCTCCTCGAGACAGGCCTCGACGCTGGTGTGCACCCCGGTGATCAGCTCGAGCTGCGCCTCGCTGAAATCGGTGGTGATGTGCGGGTGGGTGAGCGCCGAGCCGAGCGCCCTCGGATGCGGCGTGCTCGCGAGCATGCCATCGGCACGCACGCGCAGGCTCTCCTTTTCCAGCCCGCGCCGGATGCCGCAGAGGATCTCCGGCGTCAGCGCGCCGAGGCGTTTTTCGAAGGACACGCGGTGTCGCCCGTCTTGGAGAGGGGCGAAGCGTAGCAGACCGCCGCGATGGCGTTGTTGCGAGTCTTGGTGCCTGGGAAGGGGCGCGCTCGCTTTACAGACATTTGCACGTCGCAACAACGATTTGGAGTTCAATTGGCATGTCGCGTTTCGAGGCCGCACGTTACCGGATTGAAGACCGTCATGGCGATCGGCAAGAAAATTCTCAACGTTTTTCCCGGCATGAATCGTTACGTGGGCCTGATGCACGCGGCGCCCGCGGCGGACGCGTTCGTCAACGCGGTAAGCGAATATCTCGCGAGCTGGCCCAGGCAAAAAATCGAGAATCTTCAGCGGGTCGATGGTGGTTGGGGTCCGTTCGACGAAAACGGGCGGCCGACGCGGCTCCGCACCCTGGCCGACGTTGTCTGGATCGGCGATACGGTCCGCAGACATTTCGTCGCCTTGAAGGAGGCCGGCATTGCGCCGAATCCTGAGCTCGTAGAACTCGAGCAGTGCTTGTCGGTCGCCAGGCAATTGGCGGAGGATCGATTGGCAGGCAGGTCGCGTGCGGACCCGGGCGCCCCGCATTGGGGTGCCGGCCCGCAACAGGCCGACAGCAAAACGGGCAAGCGCCAGCATTGACTGGCGCCGAGCAAGCAGCGCATCGGCCAGGGCATCGCGCAATCGGGTCCCCGCGACGCGAATAGCGGTCGGTCGCCCGCCGGGCGTCGGCATCGGCGCCGACCAAGGCGCCGATTATTTACGCGGCGCGGGCAAGAGACACGGCGCGGTGTCTGCCATGTTGGGCCCTAGAACGGGGCCGCGCATTGATGTCACGAGCCGCCCCGATGCTCGCAAAATCAACATCGAGGTACTCCAGACCGCCCGGGACCGCTTCTGTCGCCTCGCTGGCGGTCTCGGCCTCGAGACTGGCCATCATGAAAATATCGGCGAGCTTCAAAGACAGTCGTGCAACGGCCATCGGATCGGGTTTCTTCGAATCCGCAACGGCGTAGATGCTTGCGCACATCCGGGTGTAGATCGCCCCAGCCAGTTCTTGTCTGGGATCGTTGGAAAACCGCGGTGCCGTTTGGCTGTTCTTATTCTTCATTCTCCGCCTCAACAGTAATCGAAGTGTCTATCAACGGCGACACTATTCCGCTCATCTTCTCCTACGGCCTGCCGGCGTAAACCGGGACGGTCCACGCGCATTGCAAATGTACCTGACAACGACCGATCGGACCACCCGTGTGAGCGAAAGTTCGACGCGATCGGCGCGCGGACCAGCGCCACAGAGGCCATTCGCTCGGCCTTTACGTAAGTTTACCGAGCGCTCACAGCGCGCTTACAACCCGGGCCGATACTGGCATCGCCTGAACAATCCGACCCCCCGACCAAGGAGACCTTCCATGAAAGTCCTCAATCCCGTACTCGGCGCCTTTCTGCTCGCCAGCAGCCTCGCGCTCGGCGTTACCGCCACCGCTTCGGCCGACGACCTGCGGCGCGTCTCCGCCTCGGGTGGCTGGCACGGCGGTCAGATGCAGCGCGGTGGCCGCCACCATGGCGGCGACATGCGCATGCTGCGCGGCCTCGACCTGACCGATGCGCAGCGCGACCAGATCTTCGAGATTCGCCACGCGCAGGTCCCGGCGATGCGCACGCAGATGAAGGCCGTGCACGCTGCGCGCAAGGACTTGCGTGAACTGGCGCTGGCGCCGGAGTACGATGCCGCCAAGGCGCAGGCCTCGGCCGATGCGCTCGCCAAGGCCACCTCGCAGATGGCGCTGATGCGCATCGACATGACACGCAAGATGCTCGCGGTGCTGACGCCCGAGCAGCGCAAGAAGCTCGACGAGCGGCGTGCGCAGTGGCAGGCGCGCCGCAGCGCGCGCGGCTGAAACCCCGCAGTTCCCCCGCTTCGCCTAGAATCGCCGGCGTGCGCGAAAGCGCACGCCGGCTTTCTTATTGGGGGGCGAGGATGGGCATGCTCGAAGGAAAAGTCGCGCTCGTGACGGGCGCGACCAGCGGCATCGGCCGGCGCACGGTCGAGCGGTTCGTCGAAGAGGGTGCCCGGGTGTTCTTCTGCGGGCGACGGGTGGAGCTCGGCCGCGCGCTCGAGAGTGCGCTCGGCGCGGCCCAGTGCCGCTTCATGCGGGCCGACGTCACGCGCGAGGCGGACATCGAACAGCTGGTCGCCGGTTGCATGAAAACCTGGGGCCGAATCGACTGCCTGTTCAACAACGCCGGCGGTCCGGCGCCCGCGGGCGGCATTGAGACGACCCCGGTCGACGGTTTCGACGCCGCGATGGCCACGCTGGTGCGCAGCGTGATGCTCGGCATGAAGCACGTTGCCCCGGTAATGATCAGGCAGGGCGCCGGCAGCATCATCAACAATGGCAGCGTGGCGGGCGTACGCGCCGGGCTGAGTTCGATCGCCTACAGTGCGGCGAAGGCTGCCGTGATCCACCTGTCGACCTGCGTTGCGATGCAGCTGGGCGAGCAGAACCTGCGCGTCAACTGCATCTCGCCCGGAGGCATTGCGACCGGAATCTTCGGCAAGGCCTTCGGCCTGCCGGCCGAGGCCGCCGAGAAGACGGCCGAGGCGGTGAAGGCGGGGCTTGCGAAGCTCCAGCCGATCCCGCGTGCAGGGATCACTGACGACATCGCGAACGCCGCGGTCTATCTTGCCTCGGATCTTTCGAGCTTCGTCAACGGACAGAACCTCGTGGTCGACGGCGGCCTGGTCGGCGGACGACAGTGGTCGGTGCAGCAGGCCGGGGGTGCGGCAATGCGCCAGGCGCTCGGCGCAGCATCATGAAGGCGGTCATCTCGCCGCGCGCGCTGCCCACGAGCGATGCGGGCTGCTTCGTCGATGCGACGCTGCCCGATCCGGGGCCGCCGACAGGCCGCGATTTGCTGGTGCGCGTGGCGGCGGTGTCGGTCAATCCGGTCGACACGAAGGCGCGCATGCAGCGCTTCGGCGGCGCCACCGGGCGCGGCGGCGAGGCGATCCTCGGCTGGGACGCCGCGGGCACGGTCGAGGCGGTCGGCTCCGAGGTCACGCTGTTTCGCCCGGGCGACGCGGTGTACTACGCGGGCAACATCGGGCGCCCGGGCAGCAACGCCGAGTTGCAGCTGGTCGACGAGCGCATCGTCGGCGCGAAACCCCGCAGTCTCGACTGGCCGGACGCCGCGGCGGTGCCGCTGACCGCGATCACCGCGTACGAGGCGATCGTCGAGCGGCTCGGCGTCGATCCGGAAGCGGTCGATCGCGGCAAGACGCTGCTCGTCGTCGCCGGCGCCGGCGGGGTCGGGTCGATGGCGATCCAGATCGGCAGGCTGCTCGGGCTCGAGGTCATCGCCACCGCGTCGCGCACGGAAAGCGCCGACTGGTGCCGCGCGCTCGGCGCATCGGCGGTCATCGATCATTGCGCGCCGCTCGCCGAGGGACTGAAGGCGGCCGGTCTCGGCGAGGTCGACTGCCTGCTGCTGTGCGCCGACACCGACGCCTACTGGCCGCAGCTTGCCGAGGTGATCAAGCCGCAGGGCGCGATCTGCTCGATCGTCGCCAACCAGGCGCCGGTCGATCTGAAGACACTGATGCGCAAGTCGGCGCGCTTTACCTGGGAATCGATGTTCGCGCGCGCGAACTACGGCACGCCCGACATGATCGAGCAGCACCGGCTGCTCGGGCGCGTCGCCGCCTGGATCGACGCCGGCCGGCTGCGCGGCACGGCCAGCGAACGTCTTTCGCCGATCAATGCCGAGACCCTGCGCGCGGCGCATGCGCGCGTCGAGTCCGGGCGCATGATCGGCAAAATCGTCCTTTCGAGCTGGAACTGAGGTCACCTATGCGACTGGTCATTGCCCAGATGAAGCACGAGACCAACACCTTTTCGCCGGTGCCGACCGACCTGCGCCGCTTTGCGCGCGGGCAGGCGACGCCGCTCGAAGGCGAGGCGATCCGCGCCGCGTTCAAGGGAACAGGCACCGCGATCGGCGCATTCATCGAGCTCGCGGAAAAGGCCGGCGCCGAGCTCGTGCTGCCGGTCGCCGGCGATGCCCAGCCGAGCGGCCCGGTCGAGACCGCGGCCTACGAGTGGATGGTCGGCCGGATCCTGGATGCGGTTGCGCAGGGCTGCGACGCGGTGCTGCTCGACCTGCATGGCGCGATGGTGACCGAGGCGCACGAGGACGGCGAGGGCGAGCTGCTCGGCCGCATCCGCAAGCTCGCGCCGAAGCTGCCGATCGGCGTCGCGCTCGACATGCATACCAATCTGTTTCCGGCGATGGTCGACAACGCCACCGCGCTGGCGGGCTATCAGACCTACCCGCACGTCGACATGCATGAAACCGGCCTGCGCGCGGGGCGGCCGATCCTCGCGCTGCTCGAGGGGCGTGCGACGCCCGTCATGGTCTACGGACACCGGCCGATGCTGCCGCACGTCATGCGCCAGTCGAGCCTCGACGGTCCGAACTTCGCGATCCAGACCCGCGCCCGGGACATGGAGCGCGAAGGCGTGCTTGCGGCGACGTTCTTCGTCGGCTTTCCGCATGCCGACATTCCCTGGGCGGGCTCCTCGGCGGTCGTCGTCACCGACGGCGACGCGGCGAAGGCCAGGCAGTGCTGCAACGCGCTGCTCGACATGGCGTGGACCGATCGCGCCCAGTTCGTCTACCAGATCGAGCCGCTCGCCGCGTCGCTCGCGCGCGCGCAGCAGATGCAGGGCGGGCCGATCGTGCTGCTCGACCACTACGACAACTGCGCTTCGGGCGGCACGATGGACACGATGACCGTGCTCGGCGGAATCCTCGACGCCGGCCTCGCCGACGTGGCGGCGTTCGCGATTTACGATCCGCAGGCGGCGGACAAGATGAAGAACGCCGGCGTCGGCGCGAACGTGACGCTCGCGCTCGGCGGCAAGATGGACATGCCGTCGCTCGGCCTGAGGGGGGTGCCGCGCCAGGTCAGCGGCAAGGTCAAGATCATCGTCGACGGCCAGTACAAGAACGAAGGGCCGATGGCAAAAGGGGCCCGGGGCGACATGGGCCTGTCGGCGGTGCTCGACACCGGCAAGGTCGAGATCGCCGTGATCTCGCGGCATACCGAGCCCTACGACATCGCGCCGTTTCGCCTGCTCGGCATCGACCCGGCGAACAAGCGCTTCCTGATGCTGAAAAGCCGCGTGCACTGGCGCGCGGGGCTCGGGCCGCTGGCCAAGGCGACCGTCGAGTGCGCCGGCACCGGCGTGTGCACCTCGGACTACGCGCAGCTCGATTTCCGCCGCGTGCGCCGGCCGATCTACCCCCTCGACCCGGACGCGCAGGCCTGAGCGCTCGGCCGGGTGGCACGCAGGTGGGCCGATCGGGAACATAATCACGCTTGCATGCCGCCCGCCCGGGCGGCGAAGGAGGCGCGCCCAATCCGATGAGCTCGCGAGCGAACCCTGCACGGCGGCGTTTTGTGACCACCTTGGCGGGCGCCGCGGCCGGCGGCCTGCTCGGGGCGCTGCCGCTCGAGACGGTCCTCGCACTCACCCGCCGCGACCGCGGCGCCTCGGCGTTCGGCGCGCCGCGTGTCGCGCTGGTCATCGGCAACGCAGGCTACTCCAAGGCCGCGCGGCTCGCGAATCCGGCGAACGACGCGCGCGGCATGGCCGGCGCTCTGCAGGCGGCGGGCTTTTCGGTCGACCTGCTGATCGACGCGCCGCGCGCGCAGATGGCCGAGGCGATCGATCGCTTCGTCGGCCGGGTCGGGCGCGACAAGGCGGTGGGTCTGTTCTATTTCGCCGGACACGGGATGCAGTTTTCCTGGCGCAACTACCTGCTGCCGGTCGACGCGTCGATCGCGCAGATGGACGCGGTCACGCAGAGCGCGGTCGACGTCAACGGCCTGATCGAGGGCATCGCGCGCGCGGCGAATCCGATGAACGTGATCATTCTCGATGCCTGCCGCGACAACCCCTTCGGGCGCGACTTCCGCGTGCCGCAGAAAGGCCTGTCGCAGCTCGATGCACCGCCGGGTACGCTGCTCGCCTATGCCACTGCGCCAGGCAACGTCGCGGCCGACGGCGACGGCGAGAACGGTCTGTACACGGGCGAGCTGCTGCGCGAAATCAAGGTGCGCGATGCGAAGATCGAGGACGTGTTCAAGCGGGTGCGCCTCGCGGTGCGCCGCAAATCGCACGGGCTGCAGATTCCCTGGGAGAGCACCTCGCTCGAGGAGGACTTCTACTTCTTTCCCCCGGCCGAAGTCCGCAAGCTCGACGAAGACGAGGCGCGCGCGCGCTTCGAAGCCGAGCTCGCCGAGTACGAAAAGATCCAGGACGCGAACGAGGCAGCGCCGCTGGTGGACTACCTCAGGCGCTACCCGAGCGGGCGCTTCTCCGAGCTCGTGCAGCTGCGCCTCGACCAGGTACTCGCGCGCGCCGGCGAGCGGCGCATCGAGGTCGTGCAGGCCGCGGACAATCCCTACACCAAGGGATCGGCGCGCATGGATACCGCCTATCGCGTGGGCGATTCCTACACCTACCGCCTTTTCGATCTGTATACCGGCGTTGAAATGGACACCCGCACGCTGAAGGTTACCAAGGTGACCGACACCAATGTCATCTACAACGGCGGCAAGCGGGTCTCCGACCTCCTCGGCAACGTCAGGCGCGTGCGGCGCAATCGGATCAGCGGCAACCAGAACATCCCGGCCGAATTTTCGCTCGGCAAGCGCTGGACCACGCGCTGGATCGCGGAGTCGCCCAAGGGCAAGACCGAATCGGACTTCGAGCTGCGTGTGACGGCGCGCGAGAACGTCACGGTTCCCGCGGGTACGTTCGATTGCTTCAAGGTGGAGGTCGCGGGCCTCGCCTACGGGCCGAAGGGTGCGGTGCAGATCGAGGCGCGCTACTGGATGGCGCCGGACAAGCTGCGCCAGATGGTCGCGCAGGAGACGCTGAAAAAGCACGGCAAGAGCGGCAAGGTGCTCAAGGGAGAGCGCCGCGAGCTGATCGCCTACCACCAGTCCTGAGCGCGGCAGCGGGCGGGCGCCTGTGGCGCCCGGGCCGCGCCGGCCTCAGGCCCGCTGGTCTCAGGCCTACTGGTCTCAGGCCCACTGGTCTCAGGCGCTATTGCGCGCCGAGCCGCCCGCCGAGGTGCCCGCCGACGACCGAGCCGATGGCGATCGCCGCGGTGTTGCCCTTGCCCTTGCCGATGCGGCTGCCGACCGCCGCGCCCGCGACCGCGCCGACCACCGTGCCGAGGGTCGAGGACGGCGCGGCACCACCGCCGTCGTAGCTGCCGCCGCCGAGCTGGATGTTCGGGCTGATGACGATCGCCGGATCGCTTGCCGGCGCCGGCGCGTAGACCACCCGCTCGACGGACCGCACGGGGTGGCCGTGATAGCCGTGGCGATGGCGCCAGTTGCGGCGATGCTCGCGCCAGTGCGGGCCGTGGTAGGCATGATGTCCCGGCCCTGCGTAACGCCCGTAGTGCGCGCCGTCCGCGAGCACCGGCGCAGGCACCGAGAACGCCAGTGCGGCGCCGAGGCCGATGGCGGCGATTGATTTTTGCAGAGCGTTCATGACAATCTCCTTTGCATCTAGCAGTCGCGAGCCCGTTGCCCGCATCGACAGTCTCCGGTGTGCCGGCGGCGGATGCTGAAACCGTGTATTGCCAAATGTTTCGACGTTTACGTTTGTGGGGGTTTTGGACGGCCTGTGCCCTGTGCGCCCCCTGCGCGGCGGCTGCGGCAGGTCCGCACAGGGCGCAGACCGCAGTGCCGTCGTCTGCGCGCAACATGGCGCTGCTGGCGCATCACCCCTTGCAGGGGCGTGGCGCCTATCAGCCGGTCATTCAGCAGCAGGCCGGGCGCTGGATCGCCTACGTCGGCCATCATGCGGGCGAGGCGCGCAATGCGCTTACCGGCCGGCGCGAGCCGAACGGCACCTCGATCCTCGACGTCAGCGATCCGCGCGCGCCACGGCTGCTCGCGCACCTGCCGGCCGAGGGCGGCGCGCAGATGGTCCGGGTGTGCAGCGGCGATGCATTGCCGCGCGGCGCGCGTGGCCACTGGTACCTGCTGCGCACGCGCGGTCACCTGGCGCACGAGCTTTGGGACGTCACCGCGCCGTCGGCCCCGCGCTTGGTCACGACCGTGGTCGACGGCCTGCGCGATACGCACAAGAGCTGGTGGGAGTGCGACTCGGGGATCGCCTATCTCGTTTCGGGCGTCCCGGGCTGGCGCAGCTCGCGCATGACGCAGGTCTTCGACCTGTCGGATCCGCAGCGGCCGCGCCATATCCGCGATTTCGGCCTGCCCGGGCAGCAGCCCGGCGCACGCGGCGCGGTGCCGGTCGGCGTGCACGGGCCGATTTCGGCGGCGCCGGCGCGCGCGCGCATCTACTTCGGCTACGGCGTGAACCATGGCGGCGTGCTGCAGATCGTCGACCGCCAAAAGCTCCTCGGCGGCGCGGCCGCAGCGACCGAGGCGAACCTCCTCGCGCCGCAGGTCGGGCGCTTCGACCTGCCCGCGGATTACGGCGCGCACACTGCGCTGCCGGTGCTCGAGGTGCAGACCGACGCCGGCACGCGCGACTATGTCTTCGTCGTGAACGAGGCGATCGCGCACGGCTGCGCCGAAGCGCGCCAGAAGGTCTGGGTGATCGACGTCACCGACGAGGCGCGCCCGACGCAGGTCGCCTGGTTCGACGTGCCCGACGATGGCTACTGCCGGCGCGGCCTGCGCTTCGGCGCGCACGCCTCGAACGAGGCGCAGCCGCCGGTGTTCGCGCGACGGCTGTTGTTCTTTTCCTGGTTCGCCGCGGGCGTGCGCGCAGTCGACATCCGCGATCCGCGGCGCCCGCGCGAGATTGGCTACTACATCCCCGCTGGCACGCCGCTCACCAACAACGTCGAAGTCGACGCCCGCGGCGTGATCACCATCGTCGATCGCGCGGGCGGCGGCCTGCATCTGCTCGAGCTGACCGGGCCCGCGCGGGCACTGATGCGCGATTGAAGCGACCGCGGCAAGGGCCGGGCGGCGCCGCTGGGCGACGCTTGGCGCGCTGCAGCATCGAGCCCGATGTGCAATGTTTCCTCTTTTGGACAGGACCTTAGCGCGCGACAGGCGTCGGCCGCGGTCCGCGTTTAGTAAGATGCCCGGATAAACATGCACCCGCTTTCGCCCCGATGACCGCGAGCGCGTTCGAGCTCGATCTGAGCCTTCAGGTCGGCAAGTACGACGTCGAGCAGCTGCTTGGCCGGGGCGCGACCGGGACGGTCTATCTGGCGGTCGATACCTTCACCGGCGAGAAAGTCGCGCTGAAGACGATCGAACCCGAGGTGTTCCGCGATCCCGAGTTCGGCGCCGTGCACCGTGCGCAGTTCCAGAACGAAGCCTCGCTCGCCGGCAAGCTGAAGCACCCGCACATCGCCCAGATCCTCGACGCGGTGGTGCAGGAGGATTCCGGGCACATCGTCATGGAGCTCGTGCTGGGCGGTGACCTGTCGTCGCACGTGACGCCCGAGAGCCTGCTGCCGGTCGCCGACGCGCTGCAAATCGGCTTCAAGTGCTGCATGGCGCTCGACTACGCTTTCAACGAGGGCATCGTGCACCGCGACATCAAGCCGGCGAACATCATGCTCTCCGCGGGCACCGACGTGAAGATCGCCGACTTCGGCTCCGCCGTGCTGCGCCGCAGCCAGGTGGTGCAGACCTCGATCATGGCCTCGCCGTACTACGTTCCGCCGGAGCAGATCGAAGGCGCGAAACCGACCTTTCACGGCGACATGTACAGCCTGGGCGTCGTGCTCTACGAGCTGCTCGCCGGGCGCCGGCCGTTTCTCGCGGCGAATCTCAACGACTTGATGAACAAGATCCTGCACGAGATGCCGCCCCCGCCAGGCAGCCTGCGCGCAGGCCTGCCGGCGGCGGTCGATACGGTGGTGCTTCGCGCCCTGGCGAAAAAGCCCGAGCAACGCTACGAATCCTGGACCGCATTCGCCCAGGCGCTGTCGAATGCGGCGCGCCCCGTGCTGCCCGAGGGCGAGATTCCGGACAGCGAACGCTTTCTGTCGCTCAAGCGGGTCGCCATGTTCACGGGCCTGGATGACGCAGAGCTCTGGGAGCTCGCCAAGGCGGCGTACTGGTCGCGTGCGCGCAAGGGCGATGCGCTCATCCGCGAGAATGAATCGGGCGCGAGCTTCTTCTTCCTCGCCGAGGGGGAGGCCAAGGTCACCGTCAGGGGCCGCCTGCTCGGCCTGCTGAGCCCCGGGGAATGCTTCGGCGAGATGGCCTATATTCGCGGCGGCGCCGAGCCGCGGCAGGCCACCGTCGAGGCGACGAGCAACGTGCTGCTCGCCGAGTTCGAGCCGGGGGCGCTCGGCGAAATGACCCTGGGCGCGCAGCTTCAGCTGATGCGCGCGCTCGTGCGCAACGTGGTCGACCGCCTGGTGTTCGCGAACCGGCGCGTCGGGCTCGGGTCCTAGGCGCGCCGCGATGTGCCGCCAGCAAACCGTCCGGGCTTGCCTGCTGCGCAGCCAGGCACGAGAATTGACCTCCGCCTCGCCCGACCCCCACGAATAAGACCGCCATGGCGTACCGGGAGATTTCCGTCGACGAGCTGCGCTACGGCATGTACGTGGCGAAGCTCGATCGTCCGTGGACCGATACGCCGTTCCTGTTCCAGGGATTCGTACTGCGCGATGAAAAGCAGCTCGAGACGCTGAAGAAGTTCTGCAAGAAGGTTTTCGTCGACCCGGAGAAGGTCGATCGCAAGGTCGACGAAGAGCTGGCCGCGCGGGCCGCGGCGGCGGTGCGCGGCAATACCGTGTACAAGGAAGTGGCGAGCGTCGAGGCCGAGTTGCCGCAGGCCGAGCGCGTCTACGAGCGTTCGACCGTGGTGGTCAGCGAGATCGCCCGCACGGTACCTGCGAAAGGCACGATCGACACCGAGCGCACGCAGCAGGCTTCCCAGCAGATCACCGAAAGCGTCGTGCGCAACCCCGACGCGATGACGCTGCTTTCCAAGATGCAGGAAAAGGGCGCCGGCGTGCTCAGCCGCGCGGTCGAGGTCTCGGTGATGATGACCGTGTTCGGGCGCTTCCTGCAGTACTCGCAGGAACAGCTGCACACGCTCAGCATGCTCGGGCTGCTGCAGGACGTCGGCAAGCTGCGGCTGCCCGCGCCGATGCTGAAGAAGACCTCGTCCTGGCTCGCGCAGGAGCAGGAACTGTTCAAGACCCACGTCAGCTATTCGGTCGAAATCCTGAGCAAGACCTCGGGTCTGCCGCCCGATTTTCCGGGCCTCGCATCGCTGCACCACGAGCGCTATGACGGCAGCGGCTACCCCCGCGGCCTGCGTGGCAATGCGATCAACCTGCTTGGCGCGATTGCCGGCGTGGTCGATGCCTACGACATGCTCGTTGCGCCGGCGCCCTGGGGCGAGAACATGACGCCGTCGACCGCGCTCGGCGTGCTGTACCGCAACCGCGGCGAGAAGTTCACGCCCGGCCTGGTCGAGCAGTTCATCCAGTGCATGGGCGCGTTCCCGGTGGGCAGCGTCATCGAGATGCAGACCGGCGAGATCGGCGTCGTCATCTCGCAGAATCCGGTGAAGCGGCTGCAGCCGCGCGTGATGCTGGTGCGCGACGCGAACGGCGGCCCGATCAAGCCGCACCTGGTGCTCGACCTGACGCGCGTGCCGAAGGCGAGCGACGGCGAGCCGTACCGCATCCGGCGCACGGTCGATTCGACCACGGTCAAGATCGATCCGAAGGAGCTTTTCCTTTGAGCGAGCCCGGCGTCGGGCTGGTGGGCGATGACCTGGCAGGTACCGTTCGCATCGGCTTTCTCGATCGGCTGCGCTTCCGCCTCGAGATGGGCAAGCACGAGGGCGTCGGCGTGGCGCTGGTGATCGTCGATTGCGGCCTGGTCGATCGCGCCGACGTGGTCTGGGGCTTTGGCGTCGGCGACGGGATCCGCAAGCACATCTCGGCGCAGTTGCGCGCGGAGGTCCTGCGCAGCGAGGACTTCCTCGCCAGCGTCGGGCGCGACGACATCGCCTGCGTGCTCGCGCCGATCGATGGGCCCGAGATGGCGCTGCTTGCCGCGGAAAAGATGATGCGCGCCGCGGGGACCAGCCTGTGGGCGGCCGAAGACGAGGTCTACGCCCAACCGACGATCGGCATTGCGCTGTTTCCCGAGCATGGCGATACGGCGGAGCTGCTGCTGCAGCACGCGAAGGGGGCCTCGCGCCTGGCGCGCGCGTTGCCCGGGCGCATCGCGCTGCACGACGCGGCGCGCGAAGCAGAGGCGACGGCGCGCTTCCTCGACGAGCACCGTCTGCGCGGCGCGATTGCCGACGACAAGCTCGAGCTCCTGTTTCAGCCGCAGTTCGAGCTGCGCTCGGACCGCGTGATGGGCGCCGAGGCCATGCTCGCCTGGCCCGGTGCCGTGGAAACGGCCGGCTCCTTGCCGGCCGCGCAGGTGTACACCGCCGCCGAATCGGCGGGCGCGCTCGATACGCTGATCTCGTCCCTGCTCAACCGGGCGCTGCGCAACTGCTCGGAGTTCCGCTACGCCGCCGGCCTCGATCTGCGGGTCTCGCTGAACCTTTCGGCGCGCACGCTGCTCTGGCCGGTGCTGTCCGACCTGGTCGAGCGGGCGCTGCGCACCTGGGCGCTGCGCCCGAGCCGGCTGGTGCTCGAATTTTCCGAGACCGTGGTTCTGCACGATCACGCGCAGGCGCGCGAGGGATTGCAGAACTTGAAGGCGCTCGGGGTGCGCCTGGCGATCGACGATTCCGCGCTCGGCGTCCAGGCGCTGTTCGGGCTCTCGCAGCTGCCGTTTCAGGAGATCAAGCTCGACCTGCGGGACGCGCCCGATCTCGGCAAGGAGCCGAAGCACGAGCGCATCGTGCGCGCGCTGATCGAGCTCGCCCACCAGTTGCGCCTCGACGTCTGCGCCGTCGGCGTGAGCGAGCCGGCGCTCGCCGAAGGCCTCAAGGCGCTGAACTGCGATTACGCCCAGGGGACGTTCAAGGGACCGGCGGTCGCGGCCGAGCGCTTCGTGGAGCGCTACGGCTACGATTTCGGCTAGGCGCGGGCGCTGCGGCCGACCCGCCGAATCACCCCGATCCTGGGCGCCCGACCGTCCGCAGGAGGTACGCCATGACATCTGAGACGACCGTGCTCGATCTGCCCGCCATCGCCGCGACGCTCGAGCGTCTGCTGCGCCTGCGCAGCATCCCGTTCGGCATGAAGCTTTTCGAATCGCGCGAAGCGATGGAATCGGTGCCCAAGATCCGCCGTCCGAAGAATTCGGTCCACACGATGGACCAGATCGTCGCCCAGGCCGCGCGTCTGGGCTGGACGGTCGGCGTGACGACGCAGGATCTGGTGGGCGACCAGTGCCGCTCGGTCGTCGGCCTCGGCGGGCAGGACGACAAGTGGCGCTCGGGCCAGCACATGAAGGGCGTGTGGTTCGCGACGCTCGAGGATGCGGGGCGCCACCAGGCGGCGATGAACATCGTGCCGGTGGGCAACACCGCCGGGGTCGCGGTCTCGCCGCTCGCCAGCGGCCGGCTCGATCCGCCGGACATTGCGCTTTTCTACGCGACCCCGGGCGCGATGATCTATTTCATCAACGGCCTGCAGTGGTCGGGCTACCAGCGCTTCGACTGGAGCGTGGTCGGCGAATCGTCCTGCGCCGATTCCTGGGGCCGCGCGCTGAAGACGCGCGAGCCCAGCCTGTCGATCCCCTGCTTCGCCGAGCGGCGCTATGGCGGCGTGCTCGACGACGAGATGCTGATGGCGCTGCCGCCCGCGCTGCTGACCAAGGCGATCGCCGGCATGGAAGCGCTGGCGAAGAACGGCTTTCGCTATCCGTTCGCGCAGTACGGCATTCAGCAGGACGTGCGCGCCGGGATGGCGGTGAGCTACCCCGACCGTAAATGAGCGCGGCGCAGGGCCTGCACGGCGTCTTTCCCTATCTCGTCTCGCCGATCGACGCCGCGGGCGCGGTGAACGGCGCGGTGCTGGCGAAGCTCTGCGACGACCTGATCGGGCAGGGCGTGCACGGGCTGACGCCGCTCGGCTCGACCGGCGAGTTTGCCTACCTGTCCTGGGCGCAGAAGCAGCGCGTGGTGGAGGTGGTCGTCGAGGCCGCGCGCGGCAGAGTGCCGGTGGTCGCGGGCGTCGCCTCGACCACCATCGCCGATGCGCAACTGCAGGCGCGCGAGATGGAGCGCCTCGGTTGCGACGGCATTCTCGCCGTGCTGGAAGCGTACTTTCCGCTCACCGACGACGGGGTCTACGCGTATTTTGGGGCGATCGCCGAGGCGGTGTCGCTGCCGGTGGTGCTCTACACCAATCCGAATTTCCAGCGCTCCGATCTCAGCCTGCCGGTGATCGATCGCCTGTCGAAAATCGAAAATATCGTTGCGCTCAAGGATGCCTCGACCAACACCGGCCGGCTGCTGTCGATCCTGAACCGCGTGGGCGATCGCCTGCAGGTCTTCTCCGCCTCGGCGCACATCCCGGCCGCGGTCATGCTGATCGGCGGCGTGGGCTGGATGGCGGGACCGGCCTGCCTGGTCGCGCGGCAGAGCGTCGCGCTCTACGAGCTGTGCCGCAGCGGCGCCTGGACCGAAGCGATGGCGCTGCAGCGAAAGCTCTGGCAGCTCAACCAGGCCTTCGCCAAGTACAACCTCGCGGCCTGCATCAAGGGCGGGCTCGAGCTGCAGGGCTATGCCGTCGGCGACCCGCTGCCGCCGCAGGCGCCGCTCTCGCCCGAGGGCCGCGAAGCCGTCCGGCGCGCACTGCAGGCGGTCGGCGCGCTCTAGCCGGGATGCGCGCGCGCTGCGCACTCGCCGCGCTGGCGCTCGCGGTCTGCAGCGCGGGCGCCGCCGAGCCACCCGCGAGCGGCGGGCGGGTGCCGGGCTTCGAGGCGCTCGAGCGGGTCGTCGTCGAACACATGACGCGCATCGGCGCGCGCGCCGCGACCGTGGCGGTCGGACGCGGCGACGCGCTGGTCTACGCCCGCGGCTTCGGCTGGGCCGACCGCGCGCGCCGCGAGCCGGTCGCGCCCGATGCGCTGATGCGCATCGCGAGCCTCACCAAGCCGATCACCGCGGCTGCGGCGAAAAGGCTCATCGCGGACGGGCAGCTGCGCCCCGACGAGACAGTGCTCAGGCGGCTGGACTACCGGGTCGATCCCGCCGACCCGCGCTGGTGGATGATCAGCGTGCGCGATCTCATCGAGCATCGCGGCGGCTGGGACACGCACGAGCGCCACGACGCGCTGTTCCGCGTGAACGCGATCACACGGCGGCTGCGGCTCGATCGCGCGCCCCAGGCCGAAGACATCGTGCGCTACATGCTGCGCGAGCCGTTGCAGTACACGCCCGGCACCCGCAAGGTGTATTCCAATTTCGGCTACTGCGTGCTCGGGCGCGTCATCGAGCGCGCTTCGGGCATGCGCTACATCGACTATGTGCGCGGCGTGCTGCTCGGCCCCATCGCTGTCGAGGACCTGTTCCTGGCGCAGAACGGCCTGCGCGCGGCGCGCGAGGTCGAATATCCCGAGGACGCGAGCCGTTTCAACACCGAGACCGGCGATTCGGCCGGCGGCCTGATCGCCTCGGCGCCGGCGCTGGTGCGCTTTCTCGAGCACTACTGGCTCGGCGGCGCGCCGCGCCGGGACGGCGAGCGCGCCAGCTGGGTCGTCTTCGGCAGCCTGCCCGGCACGTCGGCGATCGCGCGCCAGCTGCCCTCCGGCGTGAACTACGCGGTGCTGATGAACGCGCGGCGCGAGGCGAACCACCGCGCGGACCAGCGGCGGCTGGCGCGCGAGATGGATGCCGCGCTCGAAGGCCTGCCGCGGTAATGGCGACCTCGCTCGAGGCGCTGCTGCTTTCGACGAGCGTCGTCGCGCTCGCCGAGATGGGCGACAAGACCCAGCTGCTGTCGTTCGTCCTGGCGGCGAAGCTCAGGCGCCGGGGTCCGATCATTCTCGGCATTCTGGTCGCCACGCTCGCCAATCATTTTCTTGCCGGGTCGGTCGGGGTGTGGCTCGCGCGGTTGGTGACGCCGGAGACGCTGCGCTGGATCGTGGCGCTGTCGTTTTTTGCCTTTGCGCTCTGGGCGCTCAAGCCCGATTCGCTCGATGGCGAGCGCGCCCTGCCGGCCACGGGTGTGTTCGCGACCACGCTGGTGGCCTTCTTTTTCGTCGAGATGGGCGACAAGACCCAGCTCGCCACCATTGCGCTTGCCGCGCGCTACGACGCGCTCGTCGCAGTCGTGCTCGGCACCACGCTCGGCATGATGATCGCCAACGTCCCCGCGGTGTGGGTCGGCGAGTCGCTCACCCAGCGCGTCAGCATGGCGGCGATGCGCTGGGTGGCGGCGGCGCTGTTCGTCTTGCTCGGCACGCTTGCGCTGCTTGCGCCGGGCGTGGGCCGATAGCCGCGTCGGTCGCCGTGCGTGGTTTCGAAGGCGCAGTGCAGGGCGTTTAGAATCCAAGCCTTCAACCAGTGCCGCAGGCTCCGATGAAGCTCGCCATCCTCGATGACTACCAGCGTCTCGCCCTGCGCGCCGCCGACTGGGACCGCCTCGGAAACATGGGCATCGAGATTTCCGTGTTCCACGACGCCTTCGCCTCGGCCGACGAGGCGGCGGCGAAGCTCGCGCCGTTCGACATCCTCTGCCTGATGCGCGAGCGCACGCCGTTCCCGCGCGCGCTGATCGATCGCCTGCCGAAGCTGAAGTTCATGGTGCTGACCGGCCTGCGCGCTTCGAGCCTGGATCTCGCGGCCTGCAGTGCGCGGCGCATCCCGGTGAGCAACACCGGCGCGGGCAACACCAACGCGCCCACCGCGGAGCTCGCCTGGCTGCTGATCCTCGCCGCGGCGCGCGACTTCGCCAAGGCCGAGCGCGGCATGCGCGCCGGGCGCTGGCACGACGGTGTTGCGGGCGGCATGATCCTCGAGGGCAAGCGCCTCGGGCTGCTCGGCCTGGGCAAGCTCGGGGCGCGGGTGGCGCGCTACGGCGCGGCCTTCGGCATGGACGTCGTCGCCTGGAGCCAGAACCTCACGCCCGAGCGCGCGGCGGCGGCGGGTGCGCATCCGGTAACGAAGGAGGTGCTGCTCGAGACTTCCGACGTGGTGAGCATCCATCTCGTGCTCTCCGAGCGCAGTCGCGGACTGCTCGGCGCGGCCGAGTTCGCGCGCATGAAGCCCGGCGCGATCCTGGTGAACACCTCGCGCGGGCCGATCGTCGACGAGGCGGCGATGCTCGCGGCGCTGAAGAGCGGTCGCCTGGGGCACGCCGCGCTCGACGTCTACGACCAGGAGCCGTTGCCTGCCGACCATCCCTTGCGCACGCTCGAGCACGTGACGCTCTCGCCGCACCTCGGCTACGTGACCGAGGACGTGTTCCGCGTCTTCTACCAGGGCGCGCTCGAGGACATCGAGGCCTGGCTTCGCGGCGCGCCGATCCGCGTCATGAACCCCGAGGCGCTGGCATGAGCACGGGGCGCACGACGACCCTGGTGCTGGTGCGCCACGGCGAGACTGCGTGGAACGCGGAAGGCCGCGTCCAGGGCCAGACCGATGTGCCGCTCAACGAACTCGGTCGCACACAGGCCGGGGCGCTGGTGCCGGTGCTTGCCGCGGAGCGCTTCGCGGCGATCTATTCGAGCGACCTGCTGCGGGTGCGCGAAACCGCGCAGCCCACGGCGCGCGCGCTCGCCCTCGAGGTCGCGCTGGACGAAGGCCTGCGCGAGCGGCACTACGGCATGTTCGAGGCGCTGACCTACGTCGAATGCCGCGAGCGCTTCCCGGCCGAGTTCGAGCGCTTCCGCGAAAAGGAGCTGGCGTTCGACTTCGCCACGGGCGAGAGCCTGCAGGCGTTCTACGATCGCGCGCTCGCCAGCGTGCGCAGGATCGCCGAGCGCCACGCGGGCGGGGCAGTGCTCGTGTTCACCCATGGCGGGGTGCTCGAGATGCTCTACCGCGAAGCGACCGCCCGCGGCCTGCGCTCGGCGCGCGACTTCGAGATCCCGAATGCGGCGATCAACCGCTTCGAGTACGCGGCGGGCCGCTGGCGGCTGCGCGCCTGGGCGGAGCGCGCTCACCTCGAGGCGGCGCTCGATGACCTGCGCGATTGACTTTCCGCGACGCGGCGCCAGAGCCGGCGGCTCCAGGCGCCGCCCTCGAGCAGCTTGACGCTCGCCAGCGCGCCGAAGTAGAGCAGCCCGGCGGCGATGACCGTGTTCGGGTGGCTGACCCACTCGCCTTCGCCGGGAACGCCGTAGTCGTGGCCATGGCCGGTGACGCCGAACTCGGGCAGCGGCAGCAGCACGCTCGCGAACACGGCAGCGAGATAGAAAAGCACCGACAGAGCCCACAAGGCCATCTGGCGCGTCTGCTCGGCGCCGTCTGGCGCGCGGCCGAGCAGGATCGCGTAGAGCTTGGCGCCGATCAGCCAGACGAACACGAGCACCGGCCCCCAGGTGTCGAACGCCGCCGACATCCCGCCGGCGAACAGCAGGTACACGGCGCCGAGCCCGAGCAGCATCTTGAGCCGCGTCGCGCGGCTGACGCTCGAGTCATCGCCCATGACCAGGACCCCGAGGAACGGACCCGAATGCACCACCAGGAATTCGACCAGCATGACGAGCATCAAGTCGGCGACCAGGGTTTTGCGCCAAGCTAGCGGCTCGATCCAGCACCACAGGTAGACGCCGGCGAGCGCAAGATCGGGCGCCGCGGTCGCGATCCGGCGCGCGACGTTCGCCATGCCGAACCGGTCGTCGGTGATGCGGCCAGAATCCATTAACCTTCGCGTCTTTCCGAATCCCGCGATGTTTTACAGGAGTTGCCCCCGATGAGCCAGTCACTCGCCTTCGAAGTCACGCTGCCGGCCGCCTACGAGCAGGCGATCGAAAAGACCACCGCCGCGCTGCAAGCGGAGGGCTTCGGTGTCCTCACACGCATCGACGTCAGGCAAACGCTGAAGGAGAAGCTGAACGCCGATTTCCGCCCCTACGCGATCCTCGGTGCCTGCAATCCGCCGCTTGCGCACAAGGCGCTGTCGCACGATGCGCAGGTCGGCCTGATGCTGCCGTGCAACGTGACGGTCGAAGCGAAGGACGAAAAGACCTCGATCGTGCGGATCGGCAATCCCGACGCCTTTCTCCAGGTCGGCGCGTTCGCCAGCGACGCCGTACTGCAGGGCGTGGCGAAGGAAGCGCGCGAGCGTCTGGCGCGCGCCGCCGACGCGCTGAAGCGCGGCTGAGCGCGCGCCATGGACACTTCCGCCAATGGCCTGCGCGTCCTCGTCACCGCCGGCGCAGCCGGGATCGGCCGCGCGATCGCGCGGATTTTCGTCGAGCACGGCGCGCAAGTGCACATCTGCGATATCGACCGCAAGGCGCTCGCCGAGGCGAAGCAGTCGCTGCCCACGGTGACGCAGTCGGTGGCCGACGTGGCGAAACCGGCCGAGGTCGATCGCCTGTTCGAAGACGCCGGCAAGGCGCTCGGCGGGCTCGACGTGCTGGTCAACAACGCCGGCATCGCGGGTCCGACGGCGAAGGTCGAGGACATCGCGCTCGAGGACTGGGAGCGCTGCATCGCGATCGACCTGAACGGCATGTTCTATTGCACGCGCAGGGCGATGCCGCTCGTCAAGGCCGCCGGCGGGGGCAGCATCATCAACCTGTCGTCGGTCGCCGGGCGCCTGGGCTTCGCGATGCGCACGCCCTACGCGGCGGCAAAGTGGGCGGTGGTCGGCTTCACCAAGAGCCTCGCGGTCGAGGCCGGTCCCGACAAGGTGCGCGTCAACTGCATCCAGCCCGGCTACGTCGAGGGCGAGCGCATCGAGCGCGTGATCCGCGACAAGGCGAAGGGCCTGGGGATCGGCGAAGACGAGATGCGCCGGCGCATCTTCGACAGCGTCAGCCTGCGCGAATTCGTCAGTGCACAGGACATCGCGAACATGGCGCTGTTTCTCGCCACCGACGCGGGCAAGCACATCACCGGGCAGGCGCTTTCGGTCTGCGCCGATGTACGCTACACGATCTGAGCCGGGGAACAGGCATGCCAGCAGCGAAAGGATCCGGCACGCGGGTGGCCATCGTCGGCGCCGGCTTGATCGGGCGCGCCTGGGCGATCGTGTTCGCGCGCGCCGGTCACGCGGTCGCGCTCACCGACAGCGCGCCGGGCGCGGCGCGCAGCGCGCGCGACTGGGTCGAGCGCACGCTCGGCGAGATGCACGGCTACGGCCTGATCGACGAGACCCCCGCGCAGGTCCTCGGACGGGTGCGCACGACGGAGGCGCTCGCCGATGCGCTCGCCGGTGCGCATTACGTCCAGGAGAACGTGCGCGAGACGCTCGAGGCGAAAAAGGCGATCTTCGCCGAGCTGGACCGCATCGCCGCGCCCGAGTGCATCCTCGCGAGCTCGACCTCGTTCATTCCCGCCGCAGCGTTCTCCGAAGCGCTCGCCGGGCGCAGCCGCTGCCTGGTCGCGCATCCGGTGAATCCGCCGCACGTCGTGCCGGTGGTCGAGCTTTGCCCGGCGCCGTGGACCGACGCGGCGGTGATCGAGCGCGCCCGCGCGCTGCACGAATCCGCGGGACAGGTGCCGGTGATCGTGCGCCGCGAGATTGCGGGCTTCATCCTAAATCGCCTGCAGGCCGCGCTGGTGTGCGAGGCGCTGCGCCTGTACGAGGACGGGGTGGCGTCGGCCGAGGACATCGACAAGACCGTGCGCGACGGCCTGGGACTGCGCTGGTCGTTCATGGGGCCGATGGAGACGATCGACCTGAACGCGCCGGGCGGAGTCGCGGATTACGCGGCGCGCTATGCCGCGACGATGGTCGAGATGAACCGCGCGCAGACGCCGCGCGACTGGGATCCGGCGGCGGTGAAGCGCCTCGAGACCGAGCGCCGCGCGCAGCTCGGTGCCGAGCGGCTCGCCGCACGCGCCGCGTGGCGCGACCGGCGCCTGATGGCGCTCGCCGCGCACAAGCGCCGCATGGCCGAACAGGACAACGACTGAGCAGCGAGAAAGAGGAGGCCGCATCCATGTCCGCACCCCAAGCCAAGGTCATTATCACCTGCGCGGTGACCGGCTCGATTCACACCCCGACCATGTCGCCGCACCTGCCGGTCACGCCGCAGGAGATCGCCAGGGCGGCGATCGGCGCCGCCGAGGCGGGCGCCGCGATCGTGCACCTGCACGCCCGCCACCCGCAGGACGGCAGCCCTTCGCAGGACCCGGAGCTGTTCCACGAGTTCCTGCCGCAGATCGCGGTCGCGAGCAAGGCAGTGATCAACCTCACCACCGGCGGCGCCGCGACGATGACCGTGCAGGAGCGGCTGCGGCCGGCGCTCGAGCTCAAGCCCGAGGTCGCCTCGCTCAACATGGGCTCGATGAACTTCGGCCTGTACGAGATGATCGGCCGCTACAAGGATTTCAAGTACGACTGGGAAAGGCCGTATCTCGAGAGCAGCGACGATCGCATCTTCAAGAACTCCTTCAAGGACATCGCCTACATTCTCGAATCCTGCGCGGAGAACGACACCCGCTTCGAGATCGAGTGCTACGACATCGGCCACCTGTACACCGCGGCGCATTTTCTCGACCGCGGGCTGGTGAAGCCGCCGCTGTTCATCCAGTCGGTGTTCGGCATCCGCGGCGGGATCGGGCCGCATCCGGAGGACGTGCTGCACATGAAGCGCACCGCCGATCGCCTGTTCGGCGATGCCTACTACTGGTCGGTGCTCGGCGGCGGGCGCAACCAGATGGTCGTCGCGACGATGTCGGCGGTGATGGGCGGCAACGTGCGCGTCGGGCTGGAAGACAGCCTGTGGCTCGGCCGCGGGCAGCTCGCCAAGTCGAACGCCGATCAGGTCGCCAAGATCCGCCGCATCCTGGAGGAGCTCGGGCTGGTCGTGGCAACGCCCGACGACGCGCGCGAGATGCTCAAGCTGAAGGGCGCGCGCAACGTGGGGTTCTAGGCGTGGGGTTCTAGGCGTCGGGTTCTGGGCGCGGCGCTCAGGGCCGCTCGAGCGGCAGCTCGTCCATCGCCGCGACCTGCTCGCGCAGCTCCAGCACGCGGTCCTGCCAGTAGCGCGGCGTGCCGAACCAGGGAAACGCCGCGGGAAACGCGGGATCGTCCCAGCGCTCGCCGATCCAGGCGGCATAGTGCAGCAGGCGCAGCGTGCGCAGCGGCTCGACGAGGCTCAGGCCGCGCGCGTCGAAGTCGCAGAACTGCTCGTAGCCGCGCAGCACCGCGGCGAGCTGGCGCTGCATGCTGTCGCGGTCGCCCGAGAGCAGCATCCACAGGTCCTGCATCGCGGGTCCGCTGCGGCAGTCGTCGAGATCGACGAAGTGCGGCCCTTCCTGCGTCCAGAGGATGTTGCCCGGATGGCAATCGCCGTGCAGGCGGATCGACGCAAGGCCTTCGGTCTCGGTCCAGCGGCGCTCGATCGCCGCGAGCGCGAGCGCGGCGATGCTCGACCAGGCCTCGCGCAGCTCGGGCGGGACGAGGTCCTGCGCGAGCAGGAAATCGCGCGGCACGCGGCCGAAGCTCTGCGGATCGAGCGCCGGGCGCGCGCGGAACGGCTGGATTGCGCCGACCGCGTGAATCCGGCCGAGAAAACGCCCGATCCATTCGAGCACCGCGGGATCGTCGAGCTCGGGGGTGCGCCCGCCGCGCCTCGGGTAGACCGCGAAGCGGAATCCCGCGTGCTCGAACAGCGTGCGGCCGTCGTGCGCGAGCGGCGCGACCACCGGGATCTCGCGCGCCGCGAGCTCGAGCGCGAAGGCATGCTCCTCGTCGATCTGCGCGTCGCTCCAGCGTGCCGGACGGTAGAACTTGGCCACCACGCTCGCGCCGTCCTCGAGTCCGATCTGGTAGACGCGGTTCTCGTAGCTGTTCAGGCCGAACAGCCGGCCGTCGACGCGCCAGCCCGCGCTCTCCAGCGCATCGAGCACGCGATCCGGGGTGAGCTGCGTGTAGGGATGCGCGGACGGATCCATGCGCCGATTCTACGGGCTGCGCGGCTGCGCTAGACTTGCGCCTCGAACCCGCGCGCACGATGCATTGATGAATTCCAACGCCGAACAGGTCGTCGAGGTCAGCGACCTGCACTTCAGCTACGGCGGGCTGCCGATTTTCAAGGGACTCTCGCTCGCCGTGCCGCGCGGCAAGGTGGTCGCGATCCTCGGCTCGAGCGGCTGCGGCAAGTCGACGCTGCTCAAGCTGATCGGCGGGCAGCTGCGCCCGGCGCGGGGCACGATCCGGGTGCACGGCAAGAACGTGCCCCAGCTGAATGCCGATGCGCTCTACGCGCTACGCCGCGGCATGGGCATGATGTTCCAGTCCAGCGGCCTGTTCAGCGACCTGTCGGTCTACGAGAACATCGCCTTTCCGATTCGCGAGCATTACGGCCTGCCCGAGGACCTGATCCGGCCGCTGGTGCTGATGAAGCTGCAGGCCGTGGGGCTGCGCAATGCACACGCGATGATGCCGGGCGACCTCTCGGGCGGGATGACGCGGCGCGTCGCGCTGGCGCGCGCGATCGCCACCGATCCGCGCCTGGTGATGTACGACGAACCCTTCGCCGGGCTCGACCCGATCACCCTGAACGTGATCGCGACGCTGATCCGCAAGCTGAACGACGCGCTCGGCACGACCTCGATCGTGGTGACCTACGACGTCAGCGAGTCGCTCAAGGTCGTCGATTACGTCTACGTGATCTCCGACGGCGTCATCGTCGGGGAGGGCACGCCGCAGGCGGTGCTCGCGTCCACCGATCCCTACCTCGATCAGTTCCTGCGCGCCCGCCCGGACGGCCCGGTGCGCTTTCACTTCCCGGCGCCGCCGCTCGGCGAGGCGCTCGGGCTCGAGCCGCTCAGCCCTTCGGAATGAAGCGGAGCGCGACGCCGTTGTTGCAGTAGCGCAGCCCGGTCGGCGGCGGCCCGTCGTCGAACACGTGCCCCTGGTGGCCGTCGCAGCGGATGCAGTGATACTCGGTGCGCGTCATGAGGAAGATCGAGCGGTCGCGTTTCGTCCCCAAGGCGCCGGGGATGGCCGTAAAGAACGACGGCCAGCCCGAGCCGCTGTCGAACTTCATCGCCGAGGTGAACAGCGGCAGCCCGCAGCCTGCGCAGGCAAACACCCCCGCGCGCTTTTCCTTGTCGAGCGGACTGGTGAAGGCGCGCTCGGTGCCTTCGCGCCGCAGGACGTCGAACTGCTCGCGGCTCAGGCGCTTTTGCCACGCGTCCTTCGACAGCGAGACTTTGTCGCCCGGATCGGGCACCGGGGTGCCCGGCGCGAGCAGGCTGCGCCAGCCGGTCTCGAGGGCGCGGACTTCGGCCATGTTCTGCGGACGCGCCGCGGCGACGCGGCGCGCGATCAGGCTGAGCGGCAGCGCGGCCAGCGCGCCCAGTGCGGCGAGGATCCTGCGACGCTGCATGAGGGTCTCCGGTTGCGCGACAGATAAGGCTTGGTCGCCGCGCCTGTCAAATCCTGACGGCGGCGGGCCTAGCCGGCGGCGCCGGTTCGCGGCCGGCGCAGGCGCCGCGGCTTGCGGTACTGCAGGATGCCGCTCACCCTGCGCAGGAAGGCGTCCGGGCGCGACAGCGTCCTGATCTGGCGCGCGTTCAGGATCCGGGTATGCGGGTGTGTGTCGAGCCGCTCGACCAGGTCCCAGACGTCGTGCTCGCCGCTGACCCAGAGCGCCGGGTCCAGGCTGCGCAGATCGAACGGGCGCGAGTATTCGCGCAGCGTCTTCTGGCCGCGCTTGTTGACGTACTCGTGAAAGTACGACATCGCCAGCTCGCGCAGCGAGCGGTACACCGGGTCGCGGCCGCGCAGCATCGGGCCGTTCGCCTTGGCGAGCGTGCCCCAGCAGCCGTTGCGCTGGTACAGCGCGACGACGTGGTCCACGTCTTTGCCCTCCAGCGCGCGCAGGTCGAGGAGCAGGGGCGGCTCGCCGTGCACCCACAGCGCGGCCGCCGCCAGCATCGCGCCCTCGATGCAGTGCGCGCTGCGCTCGCGCAGCACGACGCGCACCGGGCGGCAGCTGTCGCCGTTCGGCTCGAAATTCTGGCGCAGCGCGGTGACGAAGGCCTGCACCTTGTGCGGCGCGTCGAGCCGGCGCAGCACGGCAAATTCGCCCGGCGTCAGGCCGAGATCTTCGCGCCGCGCCCTGCGCCGTCTCACTGCGGCAGCATCGAGGCGAACAGCGTCGCCGTGCCGAGGAAGGTGAAAAAACCCACCACGTCGGTGACGGTGGTCAGGATGATCGACGAGGCGGTCGCCGGGTCCTGGCCGAAGCGCTGCAGCAGGATCGGCACCAGCGCGCCGGACAGTCCGGCGATCACCATCGAGAACACCATCGCGATCACGATGACCAGTACCAGACCGACCGAGCGGCTCCAGACGTACACGCCGAGCGCGGTGGTCGCGGCCACCGCGATGCCGTTGGCCAGTCCGGCGAAGGCTTCCTTGCCGATCATCTGCGGCCAGTGGCGCAGGCTGATCTCGCGCAGCGCCAGGCCGCGCATCGTCACCGCGAGAGCCTGCGCGCCCGCGTTGCCCGACTGGCCGGCCACGACCGGCAGCAGCACGGCGAGCGCGGTGAACTTCGCGATCAGGCCCTCGAACATGCCGACCACGGCGGCGGCGAGAAACGCGGTCAGCAGGTTGATCTGCAGCCAGGGCAGGCGTTTCTTCACCGCGAACAGCGACGTGGACAACGCACGCTCGTCGGCGCTCACCCCGACCATGGTCTGGATGTCGACGCTGGTTTCCTGCTCGATCGCCGAAACCAGGCCGGCCTGGCGGATCACGCCGACCAGGCGACCGGCCTGGTTGATCACCGGCAGCGCGGTGATCGGGTGCTGCTGCAGGATCGCCGCCACGTCCTCGCGCGGGTCGGTGTCGCGCAGCACCGCGACCAGCGGCCGGGTCAGCTCGCGCAGCGGCGTGTCCTCCTCGGCGACCGCGAGCTCCTGGATCTCGAGCCGGCCGGTCAGGCGGCCCTCGAAGTCGACCACGTACAGCTCGCGCATCGCCTTGCGGCGGATGCTGCGCAGCCGCGTGAGCGCCTCGGCCACCGTGCCGTCGGCACGCATCGGCGTGACCTGCGGATCCATGATGCGGCCGACGCTCTCGGGCGGGTACACGAGCAGCGCCTGCAGCTCGGCGGCGACCTGGGCGTTCAGCAATCCGAGCAGCCGCGCGCGCCGATCGGGCTCGATCTGGGCGAGCACCGAGACCGCCTGCGCGGGGTCGGTCTCGCTCAGCAGGTGCCGTGCGAGCGCATCGGGCGCGCGCTGCACCGCGGCCGCGGCGACGTCGGAGGCCATCGCCTGCCAGGTGCGCGCCGCGGCATTCGGCGGCACGGCGGCGAGCAGGTCGACCGCGTCGTCGAGCTCGATCGACTCGAGCTGGCGCGCGGCCTCGTGCGGATAATCGAACAGGAAGCGCCGATGCAGTGCCGCGACCGCCGCAACGGCCTCAGCGTTCATCGGGGCGCCCTCCGACCGGCGGCACCGCGGGCAGCGCGGCGACCGCCGCGCCGACCAGCCCCGCGATCGCCTGCCAGTAGCCGTTGGCGATCACCGCGAGCACGTCGAGCGTGTCCGTCTGCGCGCGCGTCGAGCGGTTGCGCGCGAGCGCGCGCAGCAGCGTTGCGCGGCGCAAGACGCCGATCAGCCGCTCGCTCGCCTCGACCACCGGCAGGCCCGCGGCATGCTGCCAGCCGCGGTGCGTCGCCGCGCCGGCGAGCGGCGAGGCCGCGGGGAGCACCGCCGGAGGCTTGCGGGTGATCGTCTCGAGCGCGGCATGCGCCGGTGCGCGCAGCAGCGTCGCGAGCTCGACGCTGCCGAGCAGGCGCTCGCCCATGCCCACGGTGTAGATTTCCTCGACGCGGGTGGCCGACAGGGCGCGCACGCGCACCAGCGCCTCCTCGACGGCGGCGTCGGCCGGCAGCGCGACCACCTCCGGGTCGGTCCAGGCGCCCACCGAATCGTCGGGATAGCCGAGCAGCAGACGCGAGGCGATCGCGGTCGTCGTCGGCAGCTCGGCGACGAGCTGCGCACGGCGTGCCTCGGGGACGTGGCGCAGCACGCTCAGCGCGGGCTGCGTGCCGAGCGCGGCGAGCAGCTCGACCGTCTCCGCGTCGGGCAGCCCGGCGAGCACGCGGCCGGCGGCGATCGGCAGCATCGCGCCGAACGCCGGCGCGAGCGCGCGCGCGGGCAGCGAGGCGAAGAACGCGGTCGCCTGCGCCGTCGGCAGGCGCTCGAGCACCCGCGCGGCGTCGCCCGGATGCGCCTCGACGTAGGCGAGCGTGAGGCGCTCGGCTTCAGCCATCGCCGCCGGTCTTGGTCAGCAGCACGATCGGCTCGTCGTGATACAGCCGGCCCGGCAGCGTCACGCGCCCGTCCGCGGTCTCGAGCACCATGCCGGTCGCGTTCAGCTCGAGGACGCGCCCCTCGTGTCCGGCGACCCGCAGGCGCTGCCCGACTTCGAAGGCCTGGCGCAGGGCGTGCCCGCCGATCAGGTTGGCCACGTAGCTGCGCGCACCCAGGCTCGCGGCGATGGCCGCGCCGCCGGCGACGGCGAGAAACACCGCGGCGGCGATGATCGCGAGGAAGGTGATGCGGATGCCGATCTGCTCGGCGCCGACCAGAATCGCGGCGACCAGTACGCCGCCCTGGGTGACGCGCGCGAGCACCTCGCGCTGCGCCGGCGGCAGCCGTGCGGTGGCCGCGCGCACCAGGTCGGCGGTGAATCCGGAGAGCACGTAGCCCGCGGCGATGATCAGCAGCCCTGCGGCGAAGGTCGGCAGGTACTCGAGCAGCCGCCCGATCCACTCGGTAAACACCTGCAGGCCGAGCACGTGCAACGCCGCGGCGGCGAAAAACAGCAGCACCAGCCAGTAGACGATCGCGCCGAGCACCACCGCCGAGCGGCCCATGCGCAGTTTCTCGGCGGTGCGCGGCGCGAGCGTGCGCGCGAGCAGCGCATCGACGAGCATCGCGCCGCGCGCGGTCACCGCACGCAGCAGCCGCGCGAGCACCCAGCCGGCGAACAGCAACAGCACCGCGCCCAACACGCTCGGCACGAACGTCACCAGGCGCTCGAGAATCGTCGCCGCCGCGTTGCTGATCGCCTTGCCGAGGTCGTTCATGACAGTGTTCTGCGGGCGCGCGCTGCGCAGGCGCCGCCTTGTGTGCAGGGTATCACTGGACGCCGAACGTCAGGGGCGGCCGGCGCGCCGCAGGCGACCCGCTGCGCGAATTCGCGCATCACGACCGATCGAAGCAGTAGCTGTCCATGGCGAGCGCGCCCGATTCGATGCCCTGGTGGACGCGATCGGCGCGGTACGCGTCGTCTGCGGCGCCGAGCGCCACGAACAGCGGCAGGAAGTGCTCCTCGCTCGGGTGCGCGCGCCGCGCCTGCGGTGCCTGCGCGCGGTAGCCGACCAGCGCGGCCAGGTCGCGCGCCTGGAGCTGCGCGTCGATCCAGTCGCGGAACGCCTGCGCGTAGGCGAGCGGCGCCGCCGCCTCGCCGCCGGGCAGGCGGTCGCGCAGGTTGTGCGTCATGTGGCCCGAGCCGACGATCAGCACGCCCTCCGCGGCGAGCGGGCGCAGCGCCCGGCCGAGCGCCAGATGGTGCGCCGCGCCACGCGCGCTCTGCACCGAGAGCTGCACCACGGGAATCCCGGCGTCCGGGTACATGTGCAGCAGCGGCGACCAGGCGCCGTGATCGAGCCCGCGCCGCGGGTCGATCTCGGCTTCGAAGCCGGCCTGTTCGAGCAGGGCGCGTGCCCGCGCCGCGACGGCGGGCGCGCCGGGCGCCGGGTAGCGGATGTGGTACAGCGGCTCGGGGAAGCCGCCGAAATCATGAATCGTCTCGGGCTGCGCGCTCCCGGTCAACGCGGCCCGGTCGGTCTCCCAGTGCGCCGAGACCATGAGCAGCGCCTGCGGCCGCGGAAGGCGCGCGGCGAGCCCCGCCCAGGCCCTGCCGGCCGCGCCCGCGTCGAGCGCGTGCATCGGCGAGCCATGCGAGATGAACAGCGTCGGCAGCCGATCCTGCGCCGCTGACGGCGCCCGTCCCGCCGCGACCGCCGTCACTTCGGCGGTTGCCAGACGTAGGCTGCGTCGACCGACCGGGCGAGCATGCGGATCATGCGCAGCGCCGACTCGCGGCCGCGGTAGTAGCCGGGGACCAGAATGGTTTCCGAAAAGCCCATGGCGCGGTAGAACGCCCGCGCGGCCTCGTTGTTGGCGCGCAATTCGAGGTGCAGGCTGCGCACGCCGGCGGTGTGTGCGGAAACGATCAGCCAGTCCAGCATGCGCCGGCCGATGCCGCGGCGCCGATGCGTCGGGCGCACGGCGAGCAGCACGAGGTGCGCGCGATCGTCGCCGAACTCCATGATCGCGAACCCCGCGAGCGCGTCGGGCGAGCGGCGGCTCTCGTCGTTCGCGACCAGCGTCACCGTGTTGCGGTCATCGATCGCGTGCAGGATGCGCCCGGCGTCGTATTTCCAGCCGAGGCCGGATTCGATCAGGTCGCGCGACATCTCGGCGATCGCGCGCGCATCGCGCGTCACCGCGAGCCTGAGCGTGATCGCGTGTGCCGTCATGGGACCAAATTGTGCCATGGCCGCGCCGCGAAACGCATCGCCGGCCTGGGCTGGAATTTCGGGACTTGCGGTTAGACTAATCGGCTCGATCTTGCGGCCGGGAGGTGCGCGCGGCATGCGTCCGAATCTGTTGATCGTTCTGGTGGACGACCTGCGCTACGACGAATTCGGCGCCGGCGGCCATCCCTACATGAAAACGCCCCACATCGATCGCATTGCGCGCGAAGGCGCGCTGTTCGAGCGGGCGTTCCACACCACGCCGATCTGCTCGCCCAACCGGGCTTCGGTGATGACCGGGCAGTACGCGAGCCGGCACGGCGTCATCGACAACGTGGCGCGCGACGCGATGAGCCACGGCCTGCCCAACTATCACCTGCAGCTGCAAAAGCTCGGCTACGAGACCGCGCATATCGGCAAGTGGCACATGGGCAACGACGGCATGCCGCGCCCGGGCTACGACCACTGGATCTCGTTCGACGGCCACGGCAGCATCGTCGATCCGCGCCTCAATCACGGCGGGCGCTACCGCCCGCATCGCGGCTACATCACGGACCTGCTGAACCGCTACGCGCTCGAGTTCATCCGCGGCAGGCACGCAGCGCGCGGCCGGCGCCGGCCCTGGTCGCTGTTCCTCGCCCACAAGGCCGTGCACCCGGACGCGCACCAGGCCGCCGACGGCACCCTCGACATGGCGCGCTTCGGCGGCTACATCCCGGCGCCGCGCCACCGCGACCTCTATGCCGGCCGGCGTTTTCCGCGCCTGCCCAACATGCGCTCGCCGGCCGAGATCGTGCGCGACAAGCCCGCCTGGCGCGAGGCGTTCAAGATGCGCGGCAGCAAGCGCTCGCGCGCCGCGCTCGCCGCCATCGGCGCGGGCAGCCAGGAGGAGATCCGCCAGCGCGCGCGCATGATGGCCTCGGTCGACGAGGGCGTCGGCAAGATCTTCGAGGCGCTCGCGGCGAGCGGCCAGCTCGAGGACACGCTGATCCTGTTCTTCGGCGACAACGGCTACTTTTTCGGCGAGCACGGCCTCGGCCCGGAGCGGCGCTTCGCCTACGAGGCGGGCATCCGCTCGCCGTTCCTGGTGCGCTACCCGCGCCGGGTGAAGGCGGGCGCGCGCGTCCGCGATCTGGTCATCTGCCAGGACATCGCGCCGACGATGATCGAGCTGGCCGGCGGCCGGCCGGGCCCGCAGATCCAGGGGCGCTCGCTGCTGCCGCTGTTCGACGGGCGGCGCGCCGGCTGGCGCAAGTCGTTTCTCGTCGAGTACTGGGCGGAGAACGCGATGTCCTGGCTGGTCGGCATGAGCTACAAGGCGGTGCGCACCGACCGCTACAAGTACATCCACTGGATCAACCGCGACGACGGCACCGGGCGCCTGGACGAGCTCTACGACCTGGCGCGCGATCCCTGGGAGCTGCGCAACCTGGCGCGAACCAAACGCGCCGCGCGCCTGCGCACGCGGCTGCGCGGCGAGCTGCGGCGGCTCGCGCTCGAGGCGCTCGGGCTTTAGCTTTTCTCGGGCTCCGCCGGCGGCGGGGACCAGTTCTCCTTCGGCACGACCAGCGCCTTGTCCGGCTGGTCGACGAAGTGCGGCGACATGATCTGCACGCCGTGCTCGTTGAACACGTCCTGGATCTGCGCGTGCAGCTCGGACAGCACGCTGTAGCGCGTCATGCTGTCCTCGATCGAAACGAGCAGCTCGTACTGGACGTAGAAATCCGCCAGCTCGCGCTGCAGCACGCGCGGCGCCGGATTCTTTTCGAGCCGCTCGGTACGGCGCGCCGCCTCGAGAAGCATCGCGTGCACCTGCCGCCAGGGCGTGTCGTAGCCGATGGTCACCGAGGTCGAGACGATCTGCCCGAGGTCGCGCTCGCGGCGCGAGTAATTGATGGTCATTGCGGAGATGAGCACCGCGTTCGGAATGGTGATCTCCTCGTTCCGGCGCGTGAGCAGCCGCGTCGAGAGCATGCCGATCTCGAGCACGCGCCCCTCGTGCTCGCCGATTCGCACCCATTCGCCGATGCGGAGCGCGCGGTTGTAGACCACGACGAAGCCGCCCATCACTTGGCCGACGAGACCGGCCGAACCGAGTGAAACCATGAGGCCGAGCAGCACGCCGATGCCCTTGAACGCGTTCGACTCCGAGCCCGGGATGTAGGGGTAGGCCATGACGACCGCGAAAACCCAGATCGCCCCGACGCACAGCCTGCGGGTGACGCGCGCGACCTCAGGCTGCAGCCAGGACAGGCGCACGCGCCCGCGCTCGACGGTCAGGAAGAAGCCGCCGACTACCGCGGCGACGAGTCGCGCGATCACCACGATGATCATGACGGCAAAAAGATCCGGGATTGCGCCGAGGACCGCGTTGCCGAAGGTAAGCAGGAAGTTGTTCAGAAATCCACTGAGCTGCGCGCCCCAGCCGCGGGTGTAGGGAAACTCGTTCAGTGCGTAGGTCAGCCACAGATAGGTGAGACCGAGATAGATGCCCCAGGCGGCCAGCCGGACGATGCCGACCTCGAGGGTGATCAGGTAGGGCCGGAAGTCGATCCCCGCGATCATGATCGAGTGCGTCGTGTCGGCGGCGGCGCGCGTGCGCCGCTGGTCCCAGTAGTCCGCGAAGCGCAGCGTGGCGAACAGCGCAGCGAGGAACAGCACCGTCGCGCCGATCACCGCCAGCAGATGCCGAATGAACAGCTTGTGGTTTTGCTGCTCCCCGCGCAGCTTGAGCCAATTTTCGATGTTCGCCGCGGCGCGCGCCCCGACCTCCGCCACCGTCAAGCCGCGCTTGGGATCGAGGTCCTCGTCGGCGATCCCGGCAAGGATGACGCCGTTCCGGAGCAGGACGACGCCCGAATACGGCCCCAGGCTGACCGGCTGGATCTCGATCGGGTAATGCTTGTCTTCGACCGGAATGCTTTCGATGCGGCGCGCGATGCGCTCCGCGCGCACGGCCGGGGTCGCCCCGTCGATCGTCGCGCGCAAAACGACGATCTGCTGCTGCCAGACCTTCACCGGGACGCCGTCCGGCACGCCGGTGAGGGCCGTTGCAGCGGCCGCCGTCTTGTCTGCGGCGTGGACGCTCGCGCTTGCGAGGCCGAGCGCCAGGAGGCTGGCCGACAGGACGCGCAGCGCGCGCCGGACAGTGTGGAACGGGATGCTCATTTTCGGGTCTCCGCGCGCTTCAGGCGCCCATGTTCATTCGACGTAGATCATCTTGCGGGTCATGCCGCCGTCGACCACGAAATTCTGGCCGGTGACGAAGCCGGCGTCCGCCGAGAGCAGCCAGGCGATCATCGCTGCGACGTCCTCGGGCTTGCCGACGCGTCCGACCGGGTGCTGTGCGTGGTCTGCCGCGCCGAGCGGCGCCGCGTCGCGCCGGGCGCGCTTGCGCCAGGCGCGCACGTCGATCCAGCCCGGGCTCACGCAGTTGACGCGCACCGCGGGCCCGAGGCTCATCGCGAGCGCGTGGCTCAGCGCGACCACGCCGCCCTTGGCGGCGCTGTAGGCCTCGGTGTGCGGCTCGGACTGCAAGGCGCGGGTCGAGGCGACGTTGACGATCGCACCCTGCGCCGCGCGCAGATGGCGGGCGCAGTGCTTGGCCATCAGGAACACGCCGGTCAGGTTTGTGCCGATGCGCCGGTTCCACTCGGCGAGCGTCAGTTGCTCGAGCGGCCCGCTCGCCGCGCCGCTGATGCCGGCGTTGCTGACCAGCGCGTCGAGCCGGCCGAACCGGGCAACGGCCGCCGCGACGGCGCGAGCCACCGAGGCCTCGTCGGCAACGTCGCACTCGAGGGCGAGGAACCCGCTCTGCCGGGCTTGCGCTTCGGCGAGCGCTTCGGCATCGTTGTCGGCAATCGCCAGCTGCCAGCCGTCGGCCGCGAGGCGGCGGGCGGTGGCCAGGCCGATGCCCTGCGCGCCGCCGGTGACCAGCGCCGACTTCGACGCGGGCGGATTCACCTTTGCGCCAGATCAAGGGTGCCGGCGCGCGCTTGCAGTTCTATGATTCGTGACGCTGCCGTCATCTGGCGCCGGAAGGAGGACAGGATGCTGAGTCTCGAGGATTGTATCGCGCTGTGCGACCTCACCGAGGACGAGGTGCTCGCCATTGCCGAGCACGAGCACATCCCGGAGATCGCGGCGACCGAGCTGGGCAATTACCTGGTGCGCTTGCCGGACGGCGAGCTGTGCATCAAGGCGATGATTCGCGACGACATCGCGAGCGCCGCGGCGCAGGGCGATCGGCTCCGCGAGCTGACCCTGAAGATGGTGATGCGCAACTTCGTCGTGCAGCATCCGCGCTGCGACGAGCGACAGCGGCGCGAGCTGCATCTTCCCGAGCGGCGCCAGGCCTGAGCGCGCCGCGCGCGGATGATTGCTGCGCCGCGGTCCGGGGCGGCCGCGCGCCCCATGTTGACCGCTCGCGTTTTGGACTAGACTCTGGCGGGGACGCGAATCGGCGGAGGGGGCATGCAAGTCAAAGAGATCCTGCGCGTCAAGGGGAACCGGCTGCTCAGCATCGAGCCGTCAGGCCGCGCTGCAGACGCGGTGAAGACCATGGCCGAGGAAAATCTCGGCTCGCTGCTGGTGCTCGATCACGAACGCATGGTCGGCATCCTCACGTTTCACGAATTGCTCCAGGCCCTCGCCACGCGCGGCGGCGCGCTCGGCGATCTGCGCGTGAAGGACGTCATGTCGCCGGATCCCGTCACCGCGGCCCCCGACATGGAGGTCAACGACCTGCGCCGCACGATGCTCGAGACCGGCGCGCGCTATCTGCCGGTCCTGCAGGACGACAAGCTGCTCGGCGTGATCTCGTTTCGTGACGTCGCCAAGGCGGTGCTCGAGGAGCAGGACTTCGAGAACAAGATGCTGAAGGGATACATCAAAAACTGGCCTGCCTGAAGGCAGGCCAGTTTTTTGATGTTCCCTTCGGGCAGGTCGGATGCGGGGGAGAGGGAGACCCTCTCCCCCGCGCCCCCTTTCCCCGCAACCCATCTGGCGCCGGACGCGTCGCACCCGGTCGATTTCCCTCGACGCGCGTGAACCGGCGGCGATTTCTGATTGGTGGGGCGGCGGTCGCGGGGGCGGCGGGGCTCGCCGGTTGCCGCTACTCGCTGGAACAGGGCCTGTGGAATCCCTGCCTCGGCGCGCTGCCGGCAGATGTCGCGGCGCATCCGCTGCTGCGCGATGCCTGGTCCGGGATCGACCCGGACAAAGTCTGGGACAGCCATGTCCATCTGGCTGGAACCGGCGATTCGGGCGGCGGGATTCGCATCCATCCCGGTATGAACAGTCTGCTCGACCCGGCGCAGTACGCGCGGCGGCTGTTCCTCATGAACGCGGCATGCGTGCACGACGCGCCGCCGGATGCGGTCGACGCCAGGTACGTCGCTCGCCTACTGAACCTCATGACGGACATGCGTTCGGGCGTGCGCCTGCTGCTGTTCGCCTTTGAACGGACCTACGACGAAAAGGGCGTCGTCCTCTGGGACAAGACCGGAATCTACGTCCCGAACAGCTACGCGCGCGACGTCGCGCGTCTGCACCCCCAATTCGAGTGGGCTGCATCGATTCATCCGTACCGGACCGATGCGCTCGACGCCCTCGAGCGCGCGGCCGCCGAGGGCGCACGCGCGATGAAGTGGCTGCCGCCGGCGATGGGCATCGACCCGGCCGCGCCGCGCTGCAAGCCGTTCTACCGGGCGCTCGCGCGGCTCGACCTGCCGCTCATCTCGCACGCGGGCGAAGAGCGCGCGGTGCTCGGCGCCGAGGCGCAGGGGCTCGGCAATCCGCTGCGCCTGCGCGCGGCGCTCGACGAGGGCGTGCGCGTGGTCGCCGCGCACTGCGCGTCGCTCGGCGAGGACCTCGACCTCGACCGCGGAGCGAACGGGCCGATCGTGCCGAGCTTCGCGCTGTTCACCCGGATGATGGGCATGGCGCAGTACCGCAGCCGGCTGTTCGGCGACATCTCCGCGGTGACCCAGCGCAACCGCGCGACCGACGTGCTGGTGACGCTGCTCGAGCGCGCGGACTGGCACCCGCGCCTGCTCAACGGCTCGGACTACCCGCTGCCCGGGGTGATGCCGATCTTCTCGGTGCGCAACCTGGTCGAGCGCGGACTGCTCGAAGCCTCGAGCGGCGAGCTGCTGAAGACCATCCGCATCCACAACCCGCTGCTGTTCGATTTCGCGCTCAAGCGCGCGCTGCGATCGAACGGCAAAGCCTTCGCCGCTGCGATCTTCGAGACGCGCGAGTTTTTCCTGCCGCGCACATTCCGCGCGCTGCGCTGAGCGCCGCGCGCGCCGCGATCGCTGTGCTAATCTGGCCCGCATGTCCGGCAACAGCTTCGGCACGCTTTTTCGCGTGACCTCGTTCGGCGAATCGCACGGCCCGGCGCTCGGCGGCGTGGTCGACGGCTGTCCGCCGGGGTTCGCGCTCTCGGCCGAGGACCTGCAGCACGAGCTCGACCGGCGAAAGCCCGGCAAGTCGCGCCATGTGACGCAGCGCAAGGAGTCCGACGCGGTCGAGATCCTGTCCGGCCTGTTCGAGGGCCGCACGACCGGCACGCCGATCGCTTTTCTGGTTCGCAACGAGGATGCGCGCTCGAAGGACTATGCGGCGATCGCGCAGATGTTCCGCCCCGGGCATGCGGACTACACCTACTGGCAGAAGTACGGCATCCGCGACCCGCGCGGCGGCGGGCGCGCCTCGGCGCGCGAGACGCTGGTGCGGGTGGCTGCCGGCGCGATCGCCAAGAAGTGGCTCGGCCTGCGCTACGGCGTGCGGGTGCGCGGCTACCTCGCCCAGCTCGGCCCGCTCGAGATCCCGTTTCGCGACTGGGACGCGGTCCAGGCGAATCCGTTTTTCGCGCCGGACCCGGACAGCGTCGCGCGGCTCGAGGCGCAGCTGGACGCCCTGCGCCGTGCGGGCGATTCCTGCGGCGCGCGGGTCAACGTGGTCGCCGAGGGCGTGCCGGTCGGCTGGGGCGCGCCGGTCTACGGCCGGCTGGACGCCGACATCGCGGCCGCGATGATGTCGATCAACGCGGTCAAGGGCGTCGAGATCGGCGCCGGCTTCGCGGCGGTCGCGCAGACCGGGACGACGCACGGCGACGAGATGACGCCCGAGGGTTTCGTCTCGAACAACAACGGCGGCGTGCTCGGCGGCATCTCGACGGGGCAGGACGTGACCGTGTCGATCGCCCTGAAGCCCACCTCTTCGATCCGCCTGCCGCGGCGCACGGTGAACCTGCGCGGCGAGGCGGTCAGCGTGTCGACCGAAGGGCGCCACGATCCCTGCGTCGGCATTCGCGCCACGCCGATCGCCGAGGCGATGCTGGCCTGCGTGCTGATGGATCACGCGCTGCGCCATCGCGCGCAATGCGCCGACGTGACCCCGCCGACGCCGCCGATCGCGGCCGGTCCGCGCTTAGGTTCTGCTAGAAAACCCTAGAAAAATCAATTACAGTATCGCGACTTATCCTCGCGAGAGACCCCATGAGCACCAAAGGGCAGCTGTTACAAGACCCGTTCCTCAACACCTTGCGCAAAGAGCACGTGCCGGTGTCGATTTATCTGGTCAACGGTATCAAGCTCCAGGGCCAGATCGAGTCTTTCGATCAGTACGTCGTGTTGCTGCGCAATTCGGTCACCCAGATGGTGTACAAGCACGCCATTTCGACCGTGGTCCCCTCGCGAGCGGTCAACCTGGCGCTGGACAAGGAAGCCGGCTGAGCGCCCGCGCCACAACCGCCCGGTCCCCGTACGGGCCGGCGCCTGCCGCGCGGAACCACGGCGTACCGAGACGCCCGCGCTGATGTCCGAACCCGACGCACGGCCTGCCGACCCGCAGGCGGCCGTCCTGGTCTGCCTGGATTTCGGCGAGCCCGAGTACGCCGAGGGCGTCGAGGAGCTGGTGCGCCTGGTCGAGAGCGCCGGCGTGACCCGTCATTGCGTGATCGCCGGGCGGCGCGAGCGGCCCGACGCGAAGCTGTTCGCGGGCCGCGGCAAGGTCGAGGAGATCGCGCGCGCGGCCGAGGCACTGAACGCGATGTGCGTGGTGTTCAACCACGACCTGTCGCCCGCCCAGGAGCGCAATCTCGAGAAGCGGCTGGCGCGACGCGTCATGGACCGCACGAGCGTCATCCTGGAGATCTTCGCGCAGCGCGCGCAGACCACCGAAGGCAAGCTCCAGGTGGAGCTCGCGCAGCTCGAGCATCTGTCGACGCGCCTGGTGCGCGGCTGGTCTCACCTCGAGCGCCAGCGCGGGGGCCTGGGCAAGACGGGCGGGCCCGGCGAGAAGCAGATCGAGATCGACCGGCGGCTGATCGGCAGCCGTGTGCGCGTGCTGCGCGGCAAGCTCGATCAGCTGCGCCGGCGTCGCCAGGTGCAGCGCCGCGCGCGCGTGCGGCGCGAGGTGCTGTCGATCTCGCTCGTCGGCTACACCAACGCCGGCAAGACGACCCTGTTCAATGCGCTGACCAATGCGCGGGGTCTCGCCGCCGACCGGCTGTTCGCGACGCTCGACACGACGACGCGGCGCGTCTGGGTCCCGGACGCGGGCGAGGTGGTCGTCTCGGACACGGTGGGCTTCATCCGCGACCTGCCGCACAGCCTGGTAGCGGCGTTTCGTGCCACCCTGGAAGAAACCGTGCATGCCGATCTGCTGCTGCACGTGGTCGACGCCGCCTCTGCGGTGCGCGCGGCGCAGACCGAGCAGGTAAACGCGGTGCTGAAGGAGATCGGCGCCGACCGGGTGCCGCAGATGCTGGTGTGGAACAAGATCGACCGCACCCCGCTGGCACCGGGGCTCGAGCGGGACGAGTGTGGTAGCATCCTGCGGGTCCGAGTAAGCGCCCGCACGGGCGCAGGTCTCGAGTTGCTGCGCGCCGCGATTGCAGAAGCTGCGAAGCGAAAAGGCGCGGCGCGCGACGCACCCATCGATCAAGCGCTCTTCCTGCAACCTCATTAACCGTTTCGGCTGGTCATGGCATTGAACGACCCGAATTGGGGCCGTGGCGGCTCCCGCGGCCCGCAGGGCTCGGGTGGCAACCAGGGCCCCCCCGACCTGGACGAGCTCTGGCGCAACTTCAACCGGCGCCTGAGCGACCTGTTCGGGCGCGCGCGCGGCGGCGGTAGCGGCGACTTCGGCGGCCCGCCCGAGCCGCCTTCGGCGCGGCGCATGGGTGGCGGCGCGCTGGTGCTGATCGGCCTGGTCATCGCGGTGTGGCTGGCGAGCGGCTTTTTCATCGTGGTGGAAGGTCAGCGCGGCGTGGTGCTGACCTTCGGCAAGTTCTCGGGCGAAACGCTGCCCGGCCTGCGCTGGCGCTGGCCGTGGCCGATCCAGTCGCACGAGATCGTCAACATCTCGCAGGTGCGCACGCTCGAGATCGGCTACCGCAACAACGTGCGGACCAAGGTGCTCAAGGAATCGCTGATGCTGACCGACGACGAGAACATCGTCGACCTGCAGTTCGCGGTCCAGTACCTGGTGAAGGACCCGAAGGACTACCTGTTCAACACGCGCCGGCCGGACGATACTGCGATGCAGGTCGCCGAGACCGCGATGCGCGAGATCGTCGGCAAGAGCAAGATGGACGGGATCCTGTACGAGTCGCGCGAGGAGATCGCGCAGAAGGCGCGGATCCTGATGCAGGAGATCCACGACCGCTACGGCACCGGCATTCTGATGAGCGCGGTGACGATCCAGGCCGCGCAGCCGCCCGAGCAGGTGCAGGCGGCCTTCGATGACGCGGTCAAGGCCGGCCAGGACCGCGAACGGCTGAAGAACGAGGGCCAGGCCTACGCCAACGACGTGATCCCGCGGGCGCGCGGTGCGGCGTCGCGTCTCGAACAGGAGGCGGCGGGCTACCGCCAGCGCGTGATCGCGAACGCCCAGGGCGATGCGTCGCGCTTCGAGCAGGTGCTCGCGGAGTACGCCAAGGCGCCCGCGGTGACCCGCGAGCGCATTTACATCGAGACGATGCAGCAGGTGTTCGCCTCGACCTCGAAGATCATGATGGATTACCGCGGCGGCGGGAACCTGCTGTACCTGCCGCTCGATCAGCTGATGCAGCGTGCGGGCATCGAGCCCGGGGCCTCGGCCGGCGGCGTGCCGCGCAGCGCGCAGATCGACGTGCCGCCGAGCACCGACGGCAGTCCGCGCTCGCGTGACAGCCTGCGCGGCCGCGGCCGGGGAGAACGGCCATGAGAGCGCTCGGCCCGCTGGTCGCCGCCCTCATCGCGATCGCCCTGGTCGTCTCGGGGGCGCTGTTCACCGTCGACCAGCGCCAGAACGCGATCGTGTTCCAGCTCGGCGAGGTCAAGGACGTCGTCACCAAGCCCGGCCTGAACTTCAAGTGGCCGATGATCCAGAACGTGCGCTTCTTCGACATGCGCATCCTGTCCTACGACGACGCCGAGCCGCTGCGCTTCATCACCTCCGAGAAAAAGCCGGTGCTGGTCGACTCCTACGTCAAGTGGCGCATCGTCGACGTGCGCCTGTTCTACGTCAGCGTGCTCGGCGACGAGTTTCGTGCCGCGACGCGCCTGCGCCAGACGATCTCGAACCTGCTGCAGGCGGAGTTCGGGCGGCGCACCGTGCACGACGTGGTCTCCGGGGCGCGCGACGAGATCATGGCCGAGGTGCGCCAGAAGGCCGACCAGGACCTGCGCCGCATCGGCGTCGAGATCGTCGACGTGCGCTTGAAGCGCGTCGACCTGCCGCAGGAGGTGAGCGATTCGGTCTATGGGCGCATGCAGGCCGAGCGCAAGCGCATCGCCAACGAGCAGCGCTCCGAGGGCGGGGCCGAGGCCGAGCGCATCCGCGCCGATGCCGACCGGCAGCGCGAGGTCATCCTGGCGAATGCCTACCGCGACGCGCAGCGCGTCAAGGGCGACGGCGACGCGCAGGCCGCCGCGGTCTACGCCCAGGCGTTCTCGAAGAACAGCGAGTTCTACGCCTTCTACCGCAGCATGGAAGCGTATCGCAACACCTTCCAGGGCAAGAACGACCTGATGCTGCTCGAGCCGAATTCGGATTTCTTCCGCTACCTCCGGGACTCCCTGGGCCGGGTGCCCGCGGTCAAGAAATGAGTGATGGGCACCACGCTGATCATGGCGTTCGCCCTGATGCTCATCATCGAGGGCGCGCTTCCCTTCCTTGCGCCTAGCGTCTGGCGCGAGACCTTCCGCCGCGTGATGCTGCTCAGCGACGGCCAGATCCGCTTCGTCGGGCTCGCCGCGATGGGACTCGGCCTGCTGCTGTTCGTGATGGTGAGCTAGGCCCATGCCGATGCGCTGGCTGCTGCCGGAGTACTTCGAGGACATCCTGCCGGAGGAGGCGGCGCGCATCGAGGGGCTGCGCCGGCTGCTCCTCGATCTGTTCGCGGGCCGCGGCTACGAGCTCGTCATGCCGCCGCTGCTCGAGTATGTCGAGTCGCTGCTGACCGGCACCGGGCACGACCTCGACCTGCGCACCTTCAAGCTGGTCGATCAGCTCTCGGGCCGCATGATGGGCGTGCGCGCCGACATCACGCCCCAGGTCGCACGGATCGACGCGCACCTGCTCAACCGAAAGGGCGTCGCGCGGCTGTGCTACTGCGGCAGCGTGCTGCACGCGCGCCCGGCGGGCGTCGCCGCGACGCGCGAGCCGCTGCAGATCGGCGCCGAGATCTACGGCCATGCCGGCGTCGAGAGCGATCTCGAGATTCAGCGGCTGCTCGCGAGCGCGCTTGCCGCGGCGGGCGTGCGCGGCGGGCGCATCGACGTCGGACACGTCGCGGTGTTCCGCGCGCTGGTGCGCGCGGCGAAGGTCGGCGCCGCGCGCGAAGGCGAGCTGTTCGAGGCGCTGCAGAAGAAGGACCTGCCGGCGCTGCGCGATCTGACGCGCCCGATCGGCGCGCAGCTGCGCGAGGCGCTGCTGCTGCTGCCCGAGCTGTACGGCGGGCGCGAGGTGCTCGCGCTCGCAGCGCGCCGGCTGCCGAACATTCCGGCACTGCGCCGCGCGCTGGCGACCTTGCGCGCGCTGGCCGATTCGGGTGCCGCAAGCAGCCTGCCGATGAGCTTCGATCTCGCCGAGCTGCGCGGCTATCGCTACCATTCCGGCGTCGTGTTCGATGCCTACTGCGAGGGCGTGAGCGGCGCGATCGCGCGCGGCGGACGCTACGACGAAGTCGGCAGCGCCTTCGGCCGCTCGCGGCCGGCGACCGGCTTCTCGATCGACCTGCGCGCGCTCGCCGGCGCCGCGGCACCGGCGGCGCGCCGTGCGCCGATCCTCGCGCCGGCAAACGGGCGTGATGCGAAGCTGACGGCAAAGGTCGCCGCGCTGCGCCGCGCCGGAGAAGTGGTGATCGAGGAGCTTCCCGGCCATGCGCGCCACCGGCGCGAGCTCGGCTGCACGCGGGTGCTCGTCAGGCGGCGCGGCCGCTGGCAGGTCCGGCCGCTGAAAGCCTAGCCATGGCCGTCGCAAAGAACGTCGTCGTGATCGGCACCCAGTGGGGCGACGAGGGCAAGGGCAAGATCGTCGACTGGCTGACCGACCGCGCCCAGGGCGTGGTGCGCTTCCAGGGCGGGCATAACGCCGGGCATACGCTCGTGATCGGCGGGCGGAAGACCGTGCTCCACCTGATCCCCTCGGGGATCCTGCGCGAGGACGTCGACTGCTTCATCGGCAACGGGGTCGTGGTCTCGCCGCAGGCGCTGGTCGAGGAGATGGACCAGCTCGAAGCCGCGGGCGTGCGCGGGGTGGTGGCGCGGCTGTGCATCTCCGAGGCCTGCCCCCTGATCCTGCCGTACCACGCCGCGCTCGACGCGGCGCGCGAGGCGGCGCGCGGCACGCAGAAAATCGGCACCACCGGGCGCGGCATCGGTCCGACCTACGAGGACAAGGCGGCGCGGCGCGCGATCCGGCTGCAGGACCTGTTCAAGCCGGTGCGCTTCGCCGAGAAGCTGAAGGGGCTGCTCGAGTTCCACAACTTCGTGCTGACCAACTACTACCGGCAGCCGGCGGTGGATTTTCAGAAGACGCTCGACGAAGCGCTCGCGCTCGCGCCGCGCCTGACCCCGCTGGTCGCCGACGTGCCGCGCGCCCTCTACCACGCCAATCGCGCCGGCAAGAACCTGCTGTTCGAGGGCGCGCAGGGCAGCCTGCTCGACATCGACCACGGCACCTATCCGTTCGTGACCTCGTCGAACTGCGTCGCCGGCGCGGCGGCGGCCGGCGCAGGCATCGGGCCGCACCATCTGCACTATGTGCTGGGCATCACCAAGGCCTACACCACGCGGGTCGGCAGCGGACCGTTTCCGACCGAGCTGCTGGACGACGTCGGGCGCTACCTCGCGGCGCGCGGGCAGGAGTTCGGCGCGACCACCGGCCGGGCGCGGCGCACCGGCTGGTTCGACGCCGCGGCGCTGAAGCGCTCGATTCAGCTGAACGGCGTCTCCGGCCTTTGCATCACCAAGCTCGACGTGCTCGACGGCGTCGAGTCGGTGAAGATCTGCGTCGGCTACCGGATCGAGGGCGCGCTCTCCGAGATCCTGCCGGTGGGCGCCGAAGAACTCGAGCGCTGCGAGCCGGTCTACGAGGAGTTGCCGGGCTGGAAGGAAAGCACCGTCGGCATCAAGTCCTACGCCGCGCTGCCCGAGGGCGCGCGTGCCTACCTCGCGCGCATCGAGGCGCTTGCGGGCGTGCCGATCGATCTGATCTCGACCGGACCGGATCGCGACGAAACGATCATTCGCCGCCACCCGTTTGACCCATCGCCCTGAGGCGCGGGTCCGTAGCGGGCGCGCGCATGCACGGCAGCGGCAGGTGGCTGGTCCTCGGCGTGCTGCTTGCGCTCGGCGCGCTCGCGGGCGCGGCGCCGCAGTTCGGCGAAGCCGGCCTCAGGCTGCTCGATGCGCAGTTCAGGATGCTGCGCGCGCTGCATCCGAGGGCCGCGCCGCGCGAAGTCGTCGTCGTGGGCATCGACGAGCGCACGCTCGCTGCGCTGCCCGAGCCGATTGCGCTGTGGCACCGCCACCTGGGGGATTTTCTGCACGCGATGGCGCTGGCCCGGCCCGCGGCCGTGGGGCTCGACCTCGTGCTGCCCGACAGGAGCTACGACGCGGTGCAGGCGGGCCTCGATCGGGCGCTGATTTCGGGGCTGCTCGCCGCGAAGCGCGTGACGCCGGTGATCCTCGCGCGCACGGTCGATGCGCGCGGGCGGCCGCGGCCGCTGCATGCCCCGCTGTGGACCGTCGCGGGCGAGGCGAACGTGGGATTCGTGCTCTTCCCGGTCGATCCGGACGGCCGGGTGCGGCGCTATACCGAGCGTCTCGGCGAGGCGGGCGAGCGGCTGCCGACGCTCGCCGGCGAGATGGCGCGGCGGCTCGGCGCCGACCCGGGCGAAGGCTGGATCGACTACGCGCGCGGCGCGCCGCTGCGCAGCATTGCGCTGCAGACGGTGCTCGGCTGGTACGCCGCCGGCGATCGGGCGAGCCTGAGGCGCGCGTTCGCCGGCAAACCGGTGATTCTCGGCACGCTGCTGCCGTTTACCGACCGCCACGCGGTTCCGGTGGCGCTCGCGGCGGGCGACGCGGCGGACGACACCCCGGGCGTGATGCTGCACGCGCAGCTGCTCGCCAATCTGCTGGGCCACGGTCTGCTGCGCGACGCGCCGCGGGCGCTGAGCGCGGGCCTGCCGGCCGCGGCTGCGCTGCTCTGGCTGCTGCCTGCGGGCTGGCTGCTCGCGCTGATCGTGTTCCTCGCCTCGGGCGCGCTGCTCCTCGCGGCGTCGAGCCTGCTGCTCGTTCAGGGCAGCGTGCTGCCGATCGTGCCGGCACTGGCCGTCGGCGGGGGCGCGCTGCTCGCGCGCAACGCCTGGGAGACCTTCGCCCTGCTGCGCGAGCGCCGACGGCTGCGCACGTCGTTTTCGCGCTACGTCAGTCCGGCGGTGCTGCGCGAAATCCTCGCCGGCCGGCTGCGGCCGGAGCCGGGCGGCGAGCAGCGCTTCGTGTGCATCCTGTTCGCCGATCTGCGCGGGCACACGACGCGGAGCGAGCATATGGCGCCGATCGACGTCATCCGTTTCCTCAATCGCTACTTCGAGTCGGTCGTCGGGATCATCCACGGCCACGGCGGCACCGTCGCGAGTTTCATGGGCGACGGCATCATGGCGGTGTTCGGCGCGCCGCAGGCGCTCGACAATCCCTGCGAGGCGGCGTTCGCCAGCGGCCGCGAGATGCTGCAGTTCGTGTCCGGCCTGAACGCGCGGCTGCAGGCCCAGGGCGCGGGCGGCATCGAGATCGGCGTGGGGATCAACGCCGGCATCGCGGTGTGCGGGCATATCGGCTCTGCGGCACGCAACGAGTACACTGCGACCGGTGACGTGACGAACCTCGCGTCCCGGCTCGAGAGCCTGACCAAGACGCTCGGCTATCGGCTCGTCCTCACGCGCGAGACCGCCGGGCATCTCACTTCAAAGGACGGCCTGGAGCCGATCGGCCTGACGCCGATCCCGGGGCGCTCGGCAGCGGAGCTGATGGGATATGACAAGCGCTAGGGCAACGCTGGCGGGCCTCGCGCTCGCGCTCTGCATGGGCTGCGCGGCGGCGGCTGCGCCGCCGGTGGCGATCGTGACCGACCTCGAAGGCGGCGCCGTGCTGCAAACGGGCGGCGCGCCGCGCGCGCTTGCGATCCTGAGCGAGCTGGCCGACGGCGCCGAGGTCCGCCTCGAGGCCGGCGCGCGCCTGGTCGCGGTGAGCACCTCGAGCGGCGACGAGTACCGGTTCGCCGGTCCTGCGTCGATTCGCTTCGCGCGCGGCGCGCCGCAGGTCCTCTCGGGCGCGGCGCCGTCGGCGCGCCCCGGGCCGCTCGGCAAGGAACGCGATCTCAGAGTACCGCTCGCGCGCACGCAGCAGGCGGGCATGTTGATGCGCGGCGTGCGCGTCGCGCGGCCGATCGCGCTACGCGCGCCGCGCGCCGGCGGCGTCACGCTGCAGCGCGCGCCGCGGTTCGCCTGGGCGGATGCCGGCGAGGGCCTGCGCTACCGCTTCGAATTGCGCGACGCCGCGGATCGGCGCCTGCACGCGATCACGACGCCGCAAACCGCGCTGCGCCTGCCCGCGGCGATGCAGCTCGAGCCGGGCGAGGCCTACCGCTGGACGGTCCAGGCGCAGGCGAGCGACGGCGCATTGCTGAAGGGCGAGGGCCGCTTTCGGGTCGCGACGCCGGCGCTGCGCGCGGAGTTCGAACGGCTGCGCCCGCCGGCGCAGGCGCCGGTGGCGACACGCGTGGTGTTTGCGCTCTGGCTCGAGGGCGAGCAGCTGTTCGACGAGGCCGCGAAGGTCTGGGCCGCGCTCAGCCGCGCGCGCCCGGCGGACCGCAATCTGTCGCTGCGCGCCGGCGTGCAGTGACCGCGGCGGCGACACAGGGCGTGGCGCGAGCGTCTGACCCGTCCAGCGTGACGATGCGTTCGGGACACTGTGGTGCCGAGGAAGGGATTCGAACCCCCACACCCTTGCAGGCGCTAGGACCTGAACCTAGTGCGTCTACCAATTCCGCCACCTCGGCAGGGGAGCGCATTCTAGTGGGAGCATAGGGCAGTGTCAAAGAAACGCGACAACCATCGGCGGCGCACGAGCGGCGAGCGCGCGCCACTCGAGCGGCACAAGCCCGCACCGCGCAGCGCGCTGCGCCGCCGTGCGCGCGCCGAGCGGCCCGCGGCTGCGGACAAGCTGTCGCAATCGATTCTCGAGACGCTCGAGCGCGAAGGCGCGCCGCTCACGCCCGAGGAGCTCGCCCTGCGCCTGGGCCTGGCCAAGCGCGAGCGCGCCGCGCTCGAGGTGGCGCTCGACGCGCTGCTCACCAGCGGAGCGCTGCTGCGCAACCGCGCGGGCAGCGTGCTCGTTGCGCGTCGCATCGCGCTCGTCGCGGGGCGCATCGAGGGCCATCCGGACGGCTTCGGCTTTCTCGTGCCGGACGAACGCGCCCCGTCGATCTACCTTTCGCATGCCGAGATGCGCCAGGCGCTGCACGGCGACCGTGCCACGGTGCGCGTGTCGGGCAGCGACGCGCGCGGCCGGCCCGCGGGCACGATCGTCGAAGTCTTTCCGCGCCCCGAGCGGCGCATCGTCGGGCGCCTGCACGCCGAGCACGGCGTGCTGTTTCTCGTGCCCGAGGACCGGCGCATCGCGCAGGACATCCTCGTGCCGCCGGCCAAAGGCGGCGTGCGCGCGCGTGCCGGACAGGTGGTCACCGTCGAACTGCTCGCGCAGCCTTCGGTGCACGCGCAGCCGATCGGGCGCGTCGTCGAAGTCATCGGCGAGGCCACCGACCCCGGCATCGAGATCGAGATCGCGGTGCGCAAGTTCGATCTGCCGCATACGTTCTCGAAAACGGCGGCCGCGGCCGCGCGCGCCCTGCCCGAGGCGCTCGGCGCCGAGGACCTGGCGGGCCGGCGCGATCTGCGCGCGCTGCCCTTCGTCACGATCGACGGCGAGACCGCCAAGGACTTCGACGACGCCGTGTTCTGCGAGCGCGACGGCCGCGGCCATCGCCTGTTCGTCGCGATCGCCGACGTGAGCCACTACGTGCGGGCCGAGGCGCCGCTGGATGTCGATGCACGCGAGCGCGCCACCTCGGTCTACTTCCCGCGCCGCGTCATCCCGATGCTGCCCGAGCGCCTGTCGAACGGCCTGTGCTCGCTCAACCCCGAGGTCGATCGCCTGGCGATGGTCTGCGAGATGGCGATCACGCCGCGCGGCGAGATCGCGCGCCACAGTTTCTTCCCGGCGGTGATCTGCTCGCGCGCGCGGCTGACCTACAATGAGGTCTGGCAGATGCTCGAGACGGGCGTCGCCGCGCCCGGGCGCGCGCCGGTGTTCGACGGACTGCAGACGCTGTACGCGGTGTTCCAGCGCCTTTCGGAGGCGCGCCTGCGCCGCGGCGCGATCGACTTCGAGACGGTCGAGACGCGCATGATCTTCGATGCCCGCGGGCGGATCGAGCGCATCGTGCCCGAGCCGCGCAACGACGCGCACCGGCTGATCGAGGAATGCATGCTGGCGGCGAACGTCTGCGCCGGCACGCTGCTCGCCGAGCGCGCGCATCCCGTGCTGTATCGCGTGCACGACGTGCCCTCGGCCGAGAAAGTGGCCGCGCTGCGCGATTTCCTCGGCGAAATCGGCCTGCAGCTGAGCGGCGGCGATGCGCCCAAGCCGAAGGACTATGCCAGGCTGCTCGAGCGCATCCGCGCGCGCCCGGACATGCAGCTGCTGCAGACGCTCGCGTTGCGCTCGCTCAAGCAGGCCGTGTACAGCCCGGACAACACCGGCCACTTCGGGCTCGCGTTCGACGCCTACGTGCACTTCACCTCGCCCATCCGTCGCTATCCCGACCTGCTCACGCACCGTGCGATCAAGGCCTGCCTCGCCGGCCGACGCATCGAGGGCCTCGACTGGGAGGCGCTCGGGCGCCATTGCTCGGAGGCTGAGCGCCGCGCCGACGAGGCGAGCCGCGATGTCGAGAGCTGGTTGAAGTGCGACTACATGAAAGACCAGGTGGGCGGCGAGTTCTCCGGCGCGGTGACCGGCGTGGTGCCCTTCGGCCTGTTCGTCACGCTGGACGACTACTATGTCGACGGCCTGGTGCACATCTCCGAGCTCGGGCGGGACTACTTCCAGTTCGATGCCGCGCGCCACCAGCTGGTCGGCGAGCGCACCAAGACGCGTTTCCGGCTCGCCGACCGCATGCGCGTGAAGCTGGTGCGCGTCGATCTCGAGACGCGCAAGATGGATTTCGTGCCGGCATGACGAAGGTCGCGCGATGAGCCGGCACGGCGCGCGCGCGTCCAACGAGGCGCGGGTGGTGGTCGGCTTCCATGCCGTGCTCGGGCGCCTGCGCGCCGATCCCGCATCGGTGATCGAGATCTACCTCGACGACGGGCGCGCGGATGCGCGCGCGCGCGACCTCGCCGGCCTCGCCGAGCGCGCCGGGGTGCGCCTGCTGCGCGTGCCCACCCGGCGGCTCGACGGCTTCACCAGCGGCGGACGCCACCAGGGGGTGGTCGCCCGGGTGAGCCTGCGCACGCTCGCCGACGACCTCGACGCGCTGCTCGACGGCCTCGCCGGCCCGCCGCTGCTGCTCGTGCTGGACGGGGTGACCGATCCGCACAACCTCGGCGCCTGCCTGCGCGTGGCGAACGCCGCCGGCGCGCATGCGGTGATCGCGCCACGCGACCGGGCGGCCGGCATCACGCCGGTGGTCTCCAAGGTGGCGAGCGGCGCGGCCGAGGAGACCCCGTACCTGATGGTGACCAACCTCGCGCGCACGCTCGACGCCCTCAAGGCGCGCGACATCTGGGTGGTGGGCGCGGACGCGGCCGGCACCCAGGACCTGCACGCCGCCGAGCTGCCGACGCCGCTCGCCTGGGTGCTGGGTGCCGAGGGCGAGGGCATGCGGCGCCTGACGCGCGAGCGCTGCGACCTGCTGGTTCGCATCCCGATGCATGGCGCGGTCGACAGCCTGAACGTCTCGGTCGCCGCCGGCATCCTGCTCTACGAGTCGCGCCGTCGCCGGGACTTGCCCGGGGCATGAACTTCCCAATATAATCCACGGCTTTCCGCGCCGGCAACCGCCTGCGCCTTCCTTGCCGCACCGCGCGCGCATCGCGGGTGGCACATCCCACAAGGAGTCCCATGCGACATTACGAAATCGTATTCATCGTCCATCCCGACCAGAGCGAGCAGGTGCCCGCGATGGTCGAGCGCTACAAGGGCGTCATCGGCGCGCGCCAGGGCGTGGTCCACCGGCTCGAGGACTGGGGCCGCCGGCAGCTCGCCTTCCCGCTGGACAAGATCCACAAGGCGCACTACGTGCTGATGAACATCGAGTGCGACAGCGAGACGGTCAGCGAGCTCGAGCATTCGTTCAAGTTCAGCGACGCCGTGCTGCGCCACCTGATCGTGAAGATGACGCGCGCCGTGACCACGCCCTCGCCGATGATGAAGGAAGAGAAGGCCAAGTCGCTGATGGAGCGCGGCGGCGAGGCGCAGCCTGCGGAGCCGGGCGCGGCGCCGGGCGAGACGGCGGCGGCGGACGTCAGCTGAACCCGGAACCCGGCGCGGCCGAGAATCGCGTACGGCTTGCCGGGCGCCTCATCGAGCGCGACGCCTTGCGCCAGACACCTGCCGGCATCGACGTGATCGCATTCCGCATGCTGCATGAATCGAAGGCGGGCGAAGCGGGCGGCGAGCGCGAGGTGCGGGCCGAGGTCGATGCCGTGGCGTTCGAAGGCCTGGCACGGCTGCTCGCGGGATGCGCGCTCGATGCGGCGCTCGCGGTCGAAGGATTTCTGTGCGCGAAGAGCCGGCGTTCGAGGCGGCTCGTGCTGCACGTGACGAAACTGGAATTCATGGAAGGAGTCTGAAGATGCCACCACCAAGACGGGGCAAGGGTAAGGGCAAGGGCAAGGGGCGTCCGGGCGGGCGCGAACGCGGCCAGCGGGCGCTGTTCCGGCGGCGCAAGTTCTGCCGGTTCACGGCGGAAAAGGTCGAATGGATCGACTACAAGGACCTCGACACCCTGCGCGACTTCGTCAACGAGACCGGCAAGATCATTCCGGCGCGCATCACCGGGACCTCGGCCGGCTATCAGCGGCAGCTGTCCACGGCGATCAAGCGTGCGCGCTTCCTCGCGCTGCTGCCCTACACCGATCTGCACTGAGGAGCCGCCATGCAGGTGATTCTGATGGAACGCGTTGCCAACCTCGGCAACCTCGGCGAGGTCGTCAAGGTGAAGGACGGTTTCGCGCGCAACTACCTGATCCCGCACGGCAAGGCCAAGCGGGCGACGCCGGAGAACCTTGCGCTGTTCGAATCCCGGCGCGCGGAGCTCGAGCGCACGCAGGCCGACGCGCTCGCCGCGGCGCAGGCCCGCGCGACCCAGCTCGAGGGCCTGATGATCCAGATTGCGCAGAAGGCGGGGGTCGACGGGCGGCTGTTCGGCTCGGTGACCAACTTCGACATCGTCGAGGCGCTCGCCAAGCAAGACATCACGGTCGAGCGCGCGCAGGTGCGCATGCCGCAGGGCCCGCTCAAGCAGGTCGGCGATTTTCCGATCCCGATTGCGCTGCATACCGACGTCATTGCCACGATCACCGTGTCGGTGCTCGCCGAGAGCTGATCTATCGACAGCTTGCCACCAAGTTAATCACAGGAAACTCACAGGGGCCGCTCGCGCGGCCCCTTGTTTTTCCGGGCGCCGGGGGCCATCATCCGGCGCATCTTCACCGTGGAATCGACATGGCGCTTGCACAGCAGAACCCCGCCGTCGCCGCGCACGCCGCGCGTCCGGACAGCACCGATACCCAGCTGCACGCGCTGAAGGTGCCGCCGCACTCGGTGGAGGCCGAGCAGTCGCTGCTCGGGGCGCTGCTGCTCGACAACCAGGCCTTCGATCGCGTCGCCGACCTGGTCGCGGCCGACGATTTCTACCGCGACGATCACCGCCGCGTCTGGCGCCACGTCGCGCGCCTGATCGAGGCGGGCAAGCCGGCCGACGTCGTGACGGTGTCGGAGTCGATCGAGGCGAGCGAGGACAAGGACCGCACCGGCGGGCTCGCCTACCTGGCGGCGCTCGCGCAGAACACGCCCAGCGCGCTCAACATCCGCCGCTACGCCGAGCTGGTGCGCGAGCGCTCGGTGCAGCGCCGCCTCGCCCAGGTGGCGACCGAGATCGCCGAGAACGCGCTCAATCCGACGGGCAAGGAAGTCGGCCAGCTGCTCGACGAGGCCGAAACGCGCATCCTGGAGATCGGCGAGGCCGGCGCGCGCCATGGCACCGGGCTCGAGGAAATCAAGCCGGTGCTCGCGCGGGTGCTCGAGCGGATCGACTTTCTGTACCACCGCGACAACCCCTCCGACGTCACCGGCGTGCCGACCGGCTTCACCGACCTCGACTCGAAGACCGCCGGGCTGCAGCCCGGCGACCTGATCATCGTCGCGGGGCGCCCGTCGATGGGCAAGACCGCCTTCGCGCTGAACGTCGCCGAGCACGTCGCGCTGCACAACATGCTGCCGGTCGCGGTGTTCAGCATGGAAATGGGCGCTTCGCAGCTCGCCACCCGCATGCTCGGCTCGATCGCGCGGGTCGACCAGCACAAGATGCGCACCGGGCGGCTGAACGACCAGGAGTGGAGCGATCTGTCCGAGGCGATGGGCCGTTTGCACGATGCGCCCCTGTACATCGATGAGACCGCGGCGCTGAACGCGCTCGAGCTGCGCAGTCGCGCGCGGCGCCTGTGGCGCCAGTTCGGCGGCAAGCTCGGCCTGGTGGTGGTCGATTACCTGCAGCTCATGTCGTCGTCCAATCCGCGCGCCGGAGAAAACCGCGCGACCGAGATCTCGGAGATCTCGCGTTCGCTCAAGGCGCTCGCCAAGGAGCTCAAGGTGCCGGTGGTCGCGCTCTCGCAGCTCTCGCGCGCGGTCGAGTCGCGCAACGACAAGCGGCCGATGATGTCGGACCTGCGGGAATCCGGCGCCATCGAGCAGGACGCCGACGTCATCCTGTTCATCTACCGCGATGAAGTGTATTTCCCCGAGAAGCCGGAGGCCAAGGGCCGCGCCGAGGTGATCATCGGCAAGCAGCGCAATGGCCCGATCGGCCGGGTCGACCTCACATTCCTTGGACAGCACACGCGGTTCGGCAACTTTGCGGAACCGGGGTCGTTTTGAATTCAGCGCGCAGCGCGCGCCCGCACAGGGAGATCACCATGCCGCCTCCCAACGTTGCCCAGCGATCGCCGTATGCGGTCGAGCTCGCGCCTGGAGACTACTTCTGGTGCGCCTGTGGCCTGTCCAAGCGCCAGCCGTTCTGCGACGGCTCGCACAAGACGACCGAGTTCACGCCGCGAAAATTCACCGTGACCGAAGCGCAGAAGGTCTGGCTCTGCGGCTGCAAGCACACCGCGAACCCGCCGTTCTGCGACGGCACCCACGCGAAGCTCTAGCGCGCGGCGCTAGCGCTTGACCCCGCGCCAGCGGCCCTTGGCGCCCGCATCGCCGCGGTACTCGCCCGCCATGCGCGCGCCGTCGACGCGCCCGCTGAATTCGCGCCGCAGGCCGTTGTGGTCGACGTAGGCGAAGCGGATCTGCTCGCCGCGCAGCCGCGCGTCGCGCAGGCCGGCCTGCAAGGCGCCGAGAACGACGTAGCCGCGCAGTTTCTGGAAGTCCTGCTCGAAGCCGACGTCGACCCGATCGGGCGCGCTGCCCTCGAGCTCGAGCGTCCAGCGTCCCCGGACGGGCGCCGGCACCATCCAGTAGTACGCCCGCTTGCCGTCGAGCAGCGAGAGCTCGTCGGGCGCCCAGTCCCCCATGTCGAAGGAGTGCGAGACCACCCGCGTGCCGGGGCGCAGGGCGAGAATCTTGGGGCGCAGCTTGAGGTTCAGGTCGGGCAGCAGGTACAGCGTGAGCACCGTGGCCTGGCTGAAGTCGATATCGAAGAAATCGCCCTTCACGATTCTGACCTTGTCGGCGACGCCCGCCTTGCGCGCGTTTTCGCGCGACAGCGCGACCATGTCGGGGTTGAACTCGACGCCCATCGCGTGCGCGCCGAAGCGCTGCGCAGCGGTGATCACGATCTTGCCGTCGCCCGAGCCGAGGTCGACCACCATGTCCTGCGGCGTGGTCTGCGCCATGCGCAGCATGCGCTCAACGACCTGGTCGGGCGAGGGAACCCAGATGACGTCCTTGCCGGCCTGACCGATGCTCGGCGTGAAGGACTTGCCGTGCGGCGACGCCGTCGGCGGCCACTGCGCCAAGGCTTGCGCGGCAAGGCCGAGGCACAGCGCCGCAGCCGCGGCGCGCAGGACGTAAGCGGGCTTCATCGCAGGATCCGGGGCTTGCGGGACGCGAAGCCTAGCAGGAAAAGGAAGGCGGGCGAATGAGACGCTCGCCGCCGCCGCGCTACAGCACCTCGGTGGCGTGATCGGCGAGCCGCGAACGCTCGCCGCGCGCCAGCGTGACGTGCCCGGCGTGCGGCCAGCCCTTCATGCGATCGACCACGTAGGTCAGCCCCGAGCTGCCCTCGGTCAGGTAGGGGGTGTCGATCTGGGCGATGTTGCCCAGGCACACGACCTTGGTGCCGGGGCCGGCGCGCGTGACCAGCGTTTTCATCTGCTTCGGCGTGAGGTTCTGCGCTTCGTCGAGGATCAGCCATTTGCTGATGAAGGTGCGCCCGCGCATGAAATTGAGCGACTTCACCTTGATCCGTGCGCGCACCAGGTCGCGCGTCGCGGCGCGCCCCCATTCGCCGGCCGACTCGTCCGAGGTGTTGAGCACGTCCAGGTTGTCCTCGAGCGCGCCCATCCACGGCTGCATCTTCTCTTCCTCGGTGCCCGGCAGAAAGCCGATGTCCTCGCCGATCGGCACGGTGACGCGGGTCATGATGATCTCGGTGTAGCGCTTGTGATCCAGCACCTGCGTGAGGCCGGCGGCGAGCGCCATCAGCGTCTTGCCGGTGCCGGCCTGGCCGAGCAGGGTGATGAAATCGACCGCCGGGTTCATCAGCAGATTGAGCGCAAAGTTCTGCTCGCGGTTGCGCGCGGTGATGCCCCAGACCGCATTCTTCGCGTGGCTGTAGTCGCGCAGCGTCTCGAGCACCGCGCTGCGTCCGCTGCGCTCCTTGACCAGCGCGTAGAGCGGGCGCTCGCTCGATTCGTCGTAGACGAACTCGTTTTGCAGCAGCTTCGGCACCAGCGGCCCGCGCAGCCGGTAGTAGGTGTGCCCGTCCTTCTTCCACGACTCCATGTCGCGCGCATGCGCGTCCCAGAAATCGCCCGGCAGCTGGCGCACGCCGGTGTACAGCAGATCGGCGTCTTCGAGCACCTTGTCGTTGGTGTAATCCTCGGCGCTCAGGCCGAGCGCATGCGCCTTGATGCGCATGTTGATGTCCTTCGACACCAGGATCACGTTGCGCTTCGGCTCGCGCTTTTGCAGGGTGTGGACCACCGCGAGGATCTGGTTGTCGGTCTTGCCCATGGCGAGCGTCGCGGGCAGCTCGCCGTTGATCATCTCGGTCTGCAGGTACAGGCGTCCGCCGGGTCGCTCGCCCGCCTTGGCGATCAGGGTCATGCCCGATTTGATGTCGCCCTTGGCGCTCGACACGATCTCGTCGAGGAAGCGGCTTGCCTGACGCGCATTGCGCGCCACGTCGGACATGCCGCGCTTGTGGTTGTCGAGCTCCTCGAGGGTGCCGATCGGCACGTAGACGTCGTGCTCCTCGAAGCGGAACAGGCTGGTCGGATCGTGCATCAGCACGTTCGTGTCGAGCACGAACAGCTTGGCGAGGCGTTTCTTTCGGGCGTGGGAGGGTTTCGGCATGGGGGACGCGGGAAGGCGGGCGGTGGCGGTGGCAAAGGCGTCGGCGTCGTCGGCGACGACATCGGCGGCAGGATCAACGGGTTTGAACAAAGCGCAGTACCTCCTCAACGTGGCCGGGGACCTTCACGCCGCGCCACTCGCGCAGCAGCACGCCGTTCTCATCGATCACGAACGTGCTGCGCTCGATGCCGCGGACCTGTTTGCCGAACATCGTCTTCATCTTGATCACGCCGAAGCGGTTGCACAGGACCTCGTCCCGGTCCGAGAGCAGCGCGAAGGGGAATCCCATCTTGGCGCGAAAATTCTCGTGCGAGCGGATCGAGTCGCGCGACACGCCGAGCACCTCGTAGCCCGCCGCGCGAAACGCGGCGTGGCGCTCGCGGAAATCCGCGCCCTCGGCGGTACAGCCGGGCGTGTTGTCCTTCGGGTAAAAGTAAAGCACCAGGCCGCGGCCGCGGGCGCTCGAGAGCTGAAATGTCGTGCCGCCGGTTGAAGGAAGAGAGAAGTCCTCGACGGGCTGGCCGAGCATGCTGGCGGTTTTGTTCAAAAACCTTCTTAGCAATGCGCTGCAACGTTTTCATTGAACACAAAAAAGATGGCGGCTGCAAGCGCGGCCCTGCGCGCTGTTCAGGGCCATGAATGGAAAGGTCTTTTTCCTGCGCGGCGAACGCGCGGGCAGTGCGCCTGGCAGCCATCTTCCGTGGCAGGATCATGCGCCGAGCCTGCGACCGACGATGCTGCCCGCCGAGCCGATCCGTGATCCCACCGACGCCGAGTGCGCCGCCTATGCGCGCGACGGCGTCGTCGCGCTGCGCGGGGTCATGCCGCAGGCCTGGCTCGATTTCCTCGCCGAAGCGATCGAGCAGGCGATGACCAATCCCGGGCCCCACGCCGAGGAGTACGCGGCGCCGGGCGGCGGCGGACGCTTCTTCGGCGATATCGAGCTCGCCGAGCGGCTGCCCGCGTTCCGCCGCTTTGCGCTCGAATCGCCCGCCGCGCAGATCGCCGGGCGCGTCATGGGCGCGACGCGCGTGCACTTCTTCTACGACCAGCTGCTGGTGAAGGAGCCGGGGACCGCCGAGCGCACCCCCTGGCACCAGGACCAGCCCTACTGGGCGGTGAGCGGCGCGCAGGTCTGCTCGCTCTGGCTGCCGCTCGACCCGGTGCCGGCCGCGGTCGGGGTCGAGACAGTCGCCGGCAGCCATCGCTGGCCGGCGTACAGCCCGTACCACTTCGCCGACGGCACGCCCTACCAGGGCACCGGCCTGCCGCCGCTGCCGGACATCGAGGCCCTTCGTGCTGCGCAGCACGGTGCCGCGCAGCGCATCCTGTCATTCGATCTCGCGCCGGGCGATTGCCTGGTGTTTCAGGCGATGATCGTCCACGGCGCACCGGGCAACCCTGGCACGCGGCGCCGCCGCGCGCTGGCGACACGCTGGGCCGGCGACGATGCGCGCTACTGCCGGCGCTCGGGCGAGGTGGCGATTCCGACCGCCGACCCGGGCCTCGCCCACGGCGCGCCGCTCGAGGGCGATCGCTTTCCGCTTGCCTGGCCGCGGTCGCCGCGCGTGTCGTAGAAGTAGAATCGCGCGGCCGGCGAAAAAAGGGGGAAGCGAACATGATGTACGAGCTGCGGATCTATCACTGCGTGCCGGGCAAGCTGCCCGCGCTGCACAAGCGCTTCGAAGACGTGACGCTCAAGCTGTTCGCCAAGCACGGCATCCGCCCGGTGGGCTTCTGGACCGTGCTCGTCGGCGGCAGCAACCAGGACCTGTACTACCTGCTCGAGTGGCAGGACATGGCCGAGCGCGAGCGCCGCTGGAACGCGTTCGCCGCCGATCCGGACTGGATCGCCAAGCGCGCCGAGAGCGAGAAGAGCGGTCCGCTGCTCGCTTCGATCGACTCGAGCTTCCTCGCGCCGACCGCGTATTCGGCGATGAAATAGGCGCTAGACGAAAAGCAGGGCCGCGGCGACGCGGCGATCCTCCGCGCGCAGCACGTTGAACGTCCGGCAGGCCGCGCGCAGATCCATCACCTCGAGGCCGATGCCTGCCTCGATGAGCGGCGCGGTCAGCTGCGCCGCCGGAAAGCGCAGCCGCGGCCCGGTGCCGAGCAGCACGATCTCCGGGGCGAGCGCGACGATCGCCTCGAAGTGGGCCTGCCCGAGCGCCTCGAATCCGGCCGCCTCCCAGGGCAGGACCGCGTCCGCGGTGACCACGAGGCTTGCATCGTGGCGCGCGCCGTTCACCAGCACATGGTCGTCGCCGTAGCCGGAGATGAGGTTGCCCGAGCCCGTCGGGCGGGTGAGTTGCAGTTTCATGCGTTGCTCGGATGGTGCTGCTGGTGCTGCAGGTGCTGCTGGTGCTGTTGGTGCCGCTGGTCCTGCTCGTGGCGCGCGCCGCCTTTCCGCGCCACTCGCATTGAGGGGGTTCGTCCGCTCCCGTAGAATTCCAGTTTTTGCGCGCCGCCGCAACCGCGGCCCGTCGCCCCATGCGAGAGTTCTCCCGGATCAAGCGCCTGCCGCCATACGTGTTCAACATCACGGCGGAGCTGAAGATGGCCGCGCGCCGCCGGGGCGAGGACATCATCGACCTGTCGATGGGCAATCCCGACGGCGCGACGCCGCGGCATATCGTCGACAAGCTGGTCGAGGCCGCGCAGCGCGGCGACACCCACGGCTACTCGGTATCCAAGGGCATTCCGCGGCTGCGCCGCGCGATCTGCGACTGGTACCAGCGGCGCTTCGAGGTCGCGCTCGACCCGGACAGCGAGGCGATCGTCACCATCGGCTCGAAGGAAGGGCTCGCGCACCTGATGCTCGCCACGCTCGAGCGCGGCGACACCGTGCTGGTGCCCAATCCGTCGTACCCGATCCACATCTACGGCGCGATCATCGCCGGCGCCGACATCCGCTCGGTGCGCATGACCGACGGGGTCGATTTCTTCGACGAGCTGGAGCGCGCGATCCGCGAGCTGATCCCCAAGCCGAAGATGCTGATCCTCGGCTTTCCGTCCAATCCGACGGCGCGCTGCGTCGAGCTCGATTTCTTCGAGCGGGTGATCGCGATCGCGCGCGAGCACGACATCCTGGTGGTGCACGACCTCGCCTACGCCGACATCACCTTCGACGGCTGGAAGGCGCCCTCGATCATGCAGGTGCCCGGGGCGCGCGAGGTGGCGGTCGAATTCTTCACCATGTCGAAGAGCTACAACATGGCGGGCTGGCGGATCGGCTACATGGTCGGCAACCCCGACCTGGTGCATGCGCTGTCGCGCATCAAGAGCTATCACGACTACGGCAGCTTCACGCCGATCCAGGTCGCCTCGATCATTGCGCTCGACGGGCCGCAGGACTGCGTCGAGGAGATCCGCCAGACCTACGAGCGGCGCCGCGACGTGATGGTGCGCGGGCTGCACGAGGCGGGCTGGCGGGTCGAGACGCCCAAGGCATCGATGTACATCTGGGCGAAGATTCCCGGGCCCTACGCCCATCTGCGCTCGCTCGATTTCTTCAAGAAGCTGCTCGACGATGCCAAGGTCGCGGTCGCGCCGGGCATCGGCTTCGGCGACTACGGCGACGATCACGTGCGCATCGCGCTGATCGAGAACGAGCACCGCCTGCGCCAGGCGGCGCGCGGCGTGCGCGACATGTTCCGCAAGGACGGCCTTATCAGAGGCGTGGCGGCATGATCCGGCGGAGCAGGGGCCCCGCTTGCGGGGATGCGACCCGGCATCATGCCGCGGGGCCGCCGACACAATGGCTGCCGCTTTACGGATTCATCAAGGAGGCGGCGGCGTGAGACCGATAAACGTCGGTCTCCTCGGCATCGGGACCGTGGGCGGCGGCACCTGGGAGGTGCTGGGGCGCAACGCCGGCGAGATCCGCCGCCGCGCCGGGCGCGCGATCCGCATCACCCGGGTCGCGGACAAGGCGGCCGCGCGCGCGCGCGGCATCGTGCGCGGCGAGGCCGAGGTGGTCGCCGACGCCTTCAAGGTCACCCGCGCCCCGGACATCGATATCGTCGTCGAGCTGATCGGCGGCACGCGCGTCGCGCGCGAGCTCGTGCTCGATGCGATCGCGCATGGCAAGCATGTCGTCACCGCCAACAAGGCGCTGCTTGCCAAGCACGGCAACCGCATCTTCGCCGCCGCGCAGAAAGCCGGCGTGATGGTCGCATTCGAGGCCGCGGTGGCCGGCGGCATCCCGATCATCAAGGCGCTGCGCGAAGGCCTCAGCGCCAACCGCATCGAATGGATCGCCGGCATCATCAACGGCACGTCGAACTTCATCCTCTCGGAGATGCGCGACAAGGGCCTGTCGTTCGAGGCGGCGCTGGCGGACGCGCAGGCGCGCGGCTACGCCGAGGCCGACCCGCGCTTCGATGTCGGCGGCGTCGACGCCGCGCACAAGCTGACCATCCTTTCGGCGCTCGCCTACGGCATCCCGATGCAGTTCTCGCGCTGCCATACCGAGGGCATCGCCCGCCTGACGCGCGAGGACATCGTCTACGCCGAACAGCTCGGCTACCGCATCAAGCTGCTCGGCATCACCCGCCGCGCCCGGCGCGGCATCGAGCTGCGCGTGCATCCGACCCTGATCCCGGAAAAGCGCCTCATCGCCAACGTCGAGGGCGTGATGAACGCGATCCTGGTCAAGGGCGACGCGGTCGGCCCGACGCTCTATTACGGCGCCGGCGCCGGCAGCCTGCCCACCGCGAGCGCGGTGGTCGCCGACCTGGTCGACGTCACGCGCCTGATCACCGCCGACCCGGAGCACCGCGTGCCGCACCTCGCCTTCCAGCCCGATCGGCTTTCCAGGACGCCGATCCTGCCGATCGGCGAGGTCGAAACCGCGGTCTACCTGCGCATGCGCGTGCTCGACCGCCCGGGCGTGCTCGCCGCGATCACCCGCATCCTCGCCGACTGCCACATTTCGATCGACGCCATGGTGCAGAAGGAGCCGAGTGCCGGCGAGGAGCGCGTCGACATCGTGATGCTCACCCACCTCGCGCTGGAGAAGAACGTCGACGCGGCGATCGCGCGCATCGAGCGCCTGCGCACCGTGGTCGGGAAAGTCACCCGCATACGACTCGAAGAGCTGCTCTGATGCCTGCGGCATCACAGCATCGGCAGGTCGGAGCAGGGGGGCCGGGGACGCCACCCCGGCCCCCCCGCACCCCCCGGGTGGTTCTCGCGAACCTCGCCTGATGCGCTACGTCAGCACCCGGGGCGGTGCCCCGGCGCAGCGCTTCTGCGACATCCTGCTCGAAGGCCTCGCCGCCGACGGCGGTCTGGCGGTTCCGGAGTCGATCCCGCGGCTCGCATCCGGCGAGCTCGCCGCCTGGCGCCGGCTCGACTACCGCGGGCTGGCCTGCGCGGTGCTCGAGCGCTTCATCGACGACATTCCGCCTGCGGTGCTCGAGGACCTCGTCGCGCGCAGCTACACGCGGCAAGCCTTCGGCAGCGACGAGATCGTGCCGCTGAAAACCCTCGAGCCCGGCCTCCACCTGCTCGGGCTGTCGAACGGCCCGACGCTCGCCTTCAAGGACATGGCGATGCAGCTGCTCGGCAACCTGTTCGAGCACGTGCTCGCGGCGCGCGGCGAGACGCTCAACATCCTCGGCGCGACCTCGGGCGACACCGGCTCGGCCGCCGAGCATGCGCTGCGCGGCAAGCGCGGCATCCAGGTGTTCATGCTCTCGCCGCAGGGGCGGATGAGCGCGTTCCAGCGCGCGCAGATGTACAGCCTGCTGGACGCCAACATCCACAACCTGGCGGTGAAGGGCGTGTTCGACGACTGCCAGGACGTCGTCAAGCGGGTCAACGCCGATGCCGCGTTCAAGGCGCGCTACCGCATCGGCGCGGTGAACTCGATCAACTGGGCGCGCGTGCTGGGGCAGGTGGTGTACTACTTCTGGGGCTATTTCCGCGCCGTGCCGGCCGACGGCGATCCGCTCGACGTCGCCGTGCCCTCGGGCAACTTCGGCAACATCTACGCCGGGTTCGTCGCGCGCTCGATGGGCCTGCCGCTGCGCCGCCTGATCCTCGCCACCAACGAGAACGACGTGCTCGACGAGTTCTTCCGCAGCGGGCGCTACCGGGTGCGGGCGGGTTCCGAGGTCCGGGCGACCTCGAGTCCGTCGATGGACATCGCCAAGGCATCCAACTTCGAGCGCTACGTCTACGACCTGCTCGAGCGCGACGGCGCCCGGGTGCGCGCGCTGTGGACCGAGCTCGACGCGCGCGGCGCGTTCGACCTGTCGGGCTCGCCGTATTTCCGCAACGTCGCCGAGACCGGGTTCGTCTCCGGGCGCAGCACGCACGCCGATCGCATCGCGACGATCCGCGCGATCCACGCGCGCAGCGGCGTGACGGTCGATCCGCACACCGCCGACGGCATCAAGGTGGCGCTCGAGCACCGCGACGCGGCCGTGCCGCTTCTCTGCCTGGAAACCGCGCTGCCGGCGAAGTTCGCCGAGACGATTCGCGAGGCGCTCGGCCGCGCGCCCGCGCGGCCGGCGGGCTTCGAGGATCTGGAGTCGCTGCCGCAGCGCTACGAGCCGATCGAGGCCGACGCCGAGGCGGTCAAGCGCTTCATCGCCGCGCACGCGGCCTGAGTCAGTCGTCCTTCGGGCAGGGCCAGCTTTTGGGCGCCTTGAGTCCGGCCGGCAGCTTCGTGCCCGCATCGCCGCAGGCGTCGTCGAGCTGGCGCTGGGCAAGGCCGAGGGTCTTCGACAGGTCGACGCCCTCGATACGCGTCAGGAAGAAGTGCGCGCTCGTCACGTTCGCGCCGACGAGATTCGCGCCCTTGAACTCGGCACGCGCGAGATCGGCCCGCTC